>Ga0315282_10000362_pt1 | contig 91604 bp, 99 predicted proteins | sample YL17G07_20_MG_FD_203693 | JGI IMG/M metagenome (GOLD analysis project Ga0315282, IMG submission 203693) | Sediment microbial communities from Yellowstone Lake, YNP, Wyoming, USA - YL17G07_20 | ecosystem: Environmental > Aquatic > Freshwater > Lake > Sediment | place: USA: Wyoming | collected...
CGGTTTTGACACAAACCTTTTAAAGGGGCAGTGTGAACAGAAAGCTTACCCGCAGATGGGAAGGAGGTGGATTCATGGGTGGAGAGATCTATCAGGCACAGGTGATCAGGAATTTCTTTGACACCATAACCGGCACGGACCGGAACCTGACACGCATCTATATGTGCGTGATGAGCCTTGCAAAACTCCGCATGGAACCGCCGGAAAAGATGGCTTCCCTGTTTGACCAGTTAAAAAAGAGCAAACTGCACAAGGAGTTGTCGGTTGATATCCTTGATTATGTCTGCGATGCGGCAAACGAACTCGAACTGAATTCGGTTCAGACCGCTTTCGGCGTCCGGGATATTAAAGAAGTGGCGCAGGACTTCTCGGGCATCAGCCTGGACAGCCTGTAATCTTTTTTTATTCTGGATTTTTTATATGTTGGTCAGCGTGCGACCTGCTGCCGGCGTTTGGCCTGGCGGGGATACCAATCGTCGGTGCAACGATTCCAGTAATCCCAGGAACAGGTGTCCGGTCATATCAAAAAAAAAGAGAGACAGGTATTGCCACGAGAGTCCGGATCCCTGTAATCGAGCGCGTATTGCCGTCACCGGTTTTTGCAGTTCCCGCGCGGCTTATACAAGCCCGAGTGCCCGTTTGTATGCGCTGAGTAGTTTCGTCACATACTTACGATGCTCGTCCAGTGCCTGTTCGTCATCCGGTGAGGTTATTGTTGCTACTGCATAGAGAAGGACGAGCGCATTGTTAAGCTCAAGAGTGCCGGGATCCTCAACCTTGTCGGGGGGGATCCTGACTGCCACAAACTGGCGCTCGACTTCAGAAAATGAGACGGATATATCTGCACTCACTTTGGAGTTGGCGAGATCCTCTGCATTTGTCTTTACGATCAGGAGCGCTTTTTTAAGCGCGTTGGTACTTTCCTTATTGTCGCCGCCAGGAACGAGAGCGAGCGCGATGGAGCATTCATTGATCGCATTGGCATATATCCCGAAATTGAAGGCAAGGAACGACGAGGCGATCTCGTGTGCGGTCTTTTCAGGAATGCTGGTATACTGCGGTCTCAGCCGTTCGATATAATCTGTGAGAAATTGTTCCATTCAGGTCTGTGCCTCCATTGTCGTGCGCACCGGATTCGGGTGCAGGAACCTTCGATGGTGTCGCACCTGTTCCGCATTGTTGTTAGTACTCTTAATTAGAATCAGACATGAACATATCCCCTAGTCCTCATAAAACCCTAATGCACGATGTCGGTCCAGGCAAATCAGAATGAAAGTCGGCTTGCCGACTTTCATACCAAATTCGCGGATATCACGGGTATATATGGGAACGAAGTACCAATATTCTGACTACCGGTATGGGGACATTATTTTTTTCTGATGTGCATGCCGATGCTGGAGCGATCGCAGCGCTTGCTTCATGCATCCGGCGCCCGGCATTCTGCGAATCGTTCGGTCCGATAGATTCCATCATCAACCTTGGGGATATCCTGCACCGGGGCGATCAGCCGGAAGAATCGATCGGGATCATCAATAGTCTTGCACGAGACTATAATCTCATCTCGATTCTCGGGAACCACGACCATGCCTTCTTAAATGGCATTATTGTTTCGGGAAGTGACGATACAAGCGAAGCTCGTCATGAACAGTTGCGCGGTTCACCCTTACTCTCAATATTTGATCACATGCCGCTTGAGTGGGTGCAGGGAAAGATGCTCTGCGTCCATGGGGGACCGCTGAACCTTGGCAGTCATATCCTCCGGCTCAAGTGCTGGCAGCGCCTGTCGCATAATGTTGGGGACTCGTTCACCGGCTACCATTACACCGCGCAGATGGCATTTGATGAGATTGCCGAACGTGGTCTTTCCTTTATGGTCTGCGGGCACCAGCATACCCACATCTGCTGTCGTAAGACTGCCGACGCGATCTCCGAGTACCCGATTGTGTTTACCCCCCGTATCCTGAAGCCGGATGCGACGCTGGCACTTGAAGTGGCGCAGGTGCATCTTGACGTCCCGACACTGTTCCGGATCGGTGGATGCTATGGTGACGAACCGGAATTTGCATACGCGGATGATTCGATATTTTCGTATATCCGGCTGCTGCACCGGGATGGATAAATCCCGCATTCCATCCCCGTCATAGAACCCAAAAGGCAAACAGCTGCAGGAAATAGGCTGTTCACATCACATTACGTGGACTGATGACCCCGCATGCTGAGATACCAGAAATGTGTGCACGTCCTGTTGCCGAATCTCGCGCTCCTTGATCTGTTGAGTCACCTGTTCTCATATTGATGGGAATTGGCGCGTGAAACCAACAACATTGATCCCAAGACTGTATTTGTGACACGCGAAACCCCGCCATCCGTATTATCAATACCCGGGAGCGAAGTTGAGACAATAACCCTTTTCATTGCAAGAATTTAAACCGTGTACAAAATTCGGCTCAATATTCAGATTACTTTTATATACCGTGACCACAAAGTGGTAACTATGCCTCGTGCTGGCGAGGGACGTTCGATCCGGATCGATCCCGAGGTGTATGAGGCTTTGCTCACGTTAAAACGTGGCAACATGACCTTCAGTGATGTGATCGCGCAGATGCTCCGTGACTGCTATGGCTGGTCTGACGTGTTTCCGCCAAACCAGAGCGAACTTGCGGACTTTGCCGAGTTAGATGTCCAGTGACGACACACTGGCACAACCGAAAAAACCCATAAGACCTGCGGTGACAGGTTCAAAAAAACGGGAAATCTCCGATACAGTAACCGAAGATACATTGAACAGGCGCATCGGGAGTGCCGATGGACTGTTCATGGTCCGGATGAAGATGCAGCAGATCAATCCAGAAAAACACCAGTGCCGGTGCATTACCCTCACACCAGAATCTGGTCGTCTCCCAGAATTTGCACAGTCTCCCCTACCATCTCTCCCACTTTTTTTTTCAGTTCTTCCTGGATTTTTGGCATAGATATTTTCGTCTTCTCACGCCATTCAAGCAACTCTTTTTGCGTCTCCTTCTCGTGAATACGCATGTGCTGGAGCTGGGTGCGTTCGCGCTCCAGTGAATTAATCCGCGATATGATCGGGTGGGCGACAAGGGCTTGTCCGGCTTGGTCGCATTGAATGCATAATTCCTGGTACCTGGCGCTCGCAGAGGTAAGTTCGGTACAGAACTGTGCGGTGTCAGCAAACATCGCACGTTCTTCCCTGTTCTTAAGGACAATTTCACCTTCGCCAATCATCCGTTGAGCGACTGGGCATGCCGCATTGAGCGTTGCGGTGATCTCCTCACTGTTCGCTACATGGTGATCTGAGAGAATCTCAATTGTTTTTTTAAGGGTGTGCATCTCAGCGATGTGACGTTTACGGTTCGCAATCTTCTCTGCTTTCCGGAAAACGTGGGAGGCAGTCATGGAGAGCGAGGCATAGGTCCGCATCAGTGTATCGCGCTGCCTCTCCAGCTCAGCATACCGGGTCTTCTGAATTGTGAGTGATTGTAACGATTCATCGGCTGACAACTGCTCCAGATCCTGCGCAATCGCAGAAAGGCGGTCCGCGATCTCACGGATGCGTATGTTCGTCCGCTCATCTCTCTCAACAGATTTGATTGCATCTCTCCGGATATTCTCAAGCGCGATATAGGTCTGTCTTGCCGCATCGATGTAGGCGGTCTCTTTTTTGTACTTCGCAAGCACGCCCGTCATCGCATTGATCTCGTGCCCGATTGCGTCGATTCCGGTCTTTGTTGCTTTCATCTCCCCGGGAAACGCGACCATCAGGTACCGTCCCTGCCCCCGGACTGCATTCAGGCAGTTTTTCACCATTTCCACTGCCGCTGCATAGAACTCGTCTGTATCTTCAGGAAGTTCTTTTGCAAGTGAGGCGTTCATCGCCTTTAAAAAGAGAGGGAGAGAATTTTTTGCGATACTTTTGATCTTCGGGTGCGTCTCGGGATCCTGTTCAGCACCTTTCAGGTTATTGACGATCAGCTGAAGATTCGCAGTGGCATTCCGGATATTGCGTACCGGCGTTTCCGTTTCGCGTTTTGTTGTTTCACTGGCGATGCGCTCCCGTTCATCCAGCCATGCGGGAATATCACCGAATGCGATTGAGAAGACGCTCTCTTTTTTTGTGGGAAGAATATTTTTGAGAAATTTCAGCATAGTTCACTTCAGACTTTTGGATGTGCGGGCATTCAGCAGTTCACGATTTTAGTGGTCATCCTGCGCTATCTGGCAGAGGCGTCTGACCCCGTCGATCTCATGGATAACCTTCACGACCGCGGGCGGAACGAGATCCTCCCACGCTTCACCGTTCTGCATGCGGCGCCGGATCTCGGTGCCGCTGTGCCGGTCGCGCTCGTACATCGCGGGCGACTGCACCGTGACCCCGGCTTCACGGAAGAGCCGGACGACAAGCGGGTTTGAAGAGTAGCAGAGATCAAATGGCGGAGTCATCGACCGGACATGTGCTGCCCAGAGCGCGTTACGCTGGACGTCCTCAATCGGGATCACGTAGAACGGACAACCGAGTGATACCAGCGAACGGGTGATCATGAGTACACGCTCGCCGGAAGTGAACGGGTTATCGACCGTGTGGGAGAGTTGCGCGCTCCCGACACCGATGATGATCTCATCTGCCTCCTCTGCGATCCGCTCAAGGACTGCCTGGTGCCCGTTGTGGTAGGGCTGGAACCTGCCGATATAAAATCCTCGCTTCATGGATGTCTTCCCCCGTTTGCTACCTGTGCCGCGAAGGCGCCGGCGGTGAACCCGGCATCTATATTGACAACGGCAATTACCGAGCAGGACTGGAGCATGCTCGCAAGTGCTGCCCTGCCTTCGCCCATATATCCGTATCCTGTGCTGACCGGAACGCCGATTACAGGTTTATCGACAAGCCCGGCAACAACAGCAGGAAGCGTGCCTTCCCGCCCGGCACAGACAATAAAGACGTGAGCGGCAAGCAGGGGTTTTAATGCCGGGAAGAGCCGGTGAATGCCCGCCGCACCGACATCATACGCGGTGTGGACGACACATCCCATCTCTTCAGCAATGACCTTGGCTTCTTCTGCTACAGGGATATCGGATGTTCCCGCCGTGATGATCGCGACGATACCCCCGGTCGGTTTCGGCTCCGCTCCTTTTTTGAGGATGAGGATGCGCGCCATCTCACGGTGTTCAACGTATATCCCGGCACCGGTGCAGAGCTTCTGGACGGATACTACCTGTTCAGGACTCACGCGCGTGATAATGCAGCGCCCGGAAACTTCCGTGTGCCGGATTGCGATATCTGCAAGCTGAGTGGCATCTTTTCTCTCTGCGAGCACCACTTCCGGCATGCCGCAGCGAACCGGGCGCCCGAGGTCGAGGCAGGCAAAATCTCCTACATGCTCCAAACGGAGTCCTTCGATCTCCTGGGCAGCGTCTTCGAGCGAGCACTCGCCGTTTTTGTAGCGGGCTAGCACACGGGAGAGCATCTGGTTCGGCGGCATAGTGTGATAATACAGATATGGAGAGGCGTATTATAAGTTAGTTCATAGTCATGTCGTATCTTATCTATGTCGCCATGTTCGGTGCCGCTGTCGTTCTCTTCCTCTGGCTCCGCGACGCACGTATCTTTTTCCGGACCGGGCTATCCGGCTACAGGAAAGCTGCGTACTGGGGTGTCCTGTATGGCGCTCTTGCAACGTTCGGTGTCATCTGCACGGTCCTCTTTGCCGCCCTCACGGAAATGATCGGGATTGGGCTTGTCCTTCTCGCACTCTACCTGCAGGGACGGATCGAACGCGAGAATGTCTGGAAGAATGAAGGGACAATGGAACGGATGCTGGGCAGCGTGCCGAGACCCGGGGCGAATAAGAAATAATGCCAGACGATGAATACAGGTAGGGATTTTTGTCATGCTCCAGAAACCGAGAGGGACCCGGGATTTTTTGCCGGATGAGATGGAACCGCGCAGGATGGTCGAGGGGAAGCTGCGCGAGGTGGCGCGTTGCTGGGGATACCGGGAGGTCTGCACACCTGAGTTTGAGGACCTTGAGCTCTTCACCCAGCGGTCCGGGGAAGGAATCATCGGTGAGATGTACGTGTTCGAGGACAAAGGGGGCAGGAAGCTTGCACTGCGTCCCGAGATCACCGCGGCAGTCATACGGATGTATATCAATGAAGCAAAAGTTGCGCCAAAACCTCTCCGCTGGTGTTATTTTGCCGACTGCTTCCGGTACGAGCGCCCGCAGAAGGGACGTTACCGGCAGTTCTGGCAGTTCGGCGTGGAGCTGATCGGTGCCGATACTGCGATTGCCGATGCCGAGGTGGTGATGCTCGCCGCTGACATGCTGAACGCGACAGGAGTCACCTATGATCTCAATGTCGGACACCTCTCGTTCATGAAATGCCTGCTCTCTTCACTCGAACCCGCTGCACAACGCAGGGTCATGGCGCACCTTGACAAGAAGGATTTTGCCGGACTGGAAGTGACGTTGTCCCAGATGGGCAAACCCGAACTCAGCCAGTCCCTCACGGATCTTATTGGATGCCGGACGCTCACGGACGCGTTTGAAATTGTCGGAACGATACCGGAAAAGGAGCGCATCGCACAGACTCTCGGTATCCTTGATGCTTCCGGCATACAATACAGCCTCAACTTCGGCATCGCCCGGGGCCTGGACTATTACACCGGCATTGTCTTTGAAGGATTTGCCCGGAACCTTGGCGCAGAGAACCAGATCATCGGCGGCGGCGCGTACCGGCTTGCGTATCTCTTTGGCGGTGACGATGTCGCATCCTGCGGGTTTGCAATCGGGTTTGACCGGGTGATGGTCTCGCTTGGCGATGTCCGGCACAAAAAAGATACTGTTGTTGCGGTTGCCTGCACGAGCGACGGGAGGAGACGCGCGCTTGACGTTGCCCGCGCACTCAGGGAGGCTGGCATTCGGACCGAGATGGACCTGATGGAACGGAGCCTTGGCGCCCAGCTCGCCCATGCCTCTAAATCTGCGGACTTTGCTGTGGTGATCGGGCAGCGTGAAGCAGAATCCGGTAATGTGACACTCAAAAACCTGCATACCGCTGAACAGAAAACCATTGACCTTGCCGCGGCAATAGCCGAGGTGAACGCGCATGGTGCTCGCTGACGAGCTCGCAAAGCAGCAGCGCAGCATCAGTGTCGCGGAATTTTTCGAGAAGAACAAACACCTGCTGGGATTCGATTCGCTCACGCGTGGCGTGATCACGACCATCAAGGAAGCGGTCGATAACGCGCTGGACGCCTGCGAGGAAGCGCAGGTGCTTCCCGACATCTACATCAGCATCAAAAAGACCGGTACCGATATCTTCCGGATCATTGTCGAGGATAACGGGCCCGGCATCGTCCCCGCTCAGGTGCCGTTCGTTTTCGGTAAACTGCTCTATGGTTCGCGCTTCCACCAGATCCGGCAGACGCGCGGGCAGCAGGGGATCGGGATCTCCGCTGCGGTGCTCTATGCCCAGCTCACCTCTGGTCTTCCTACAGTCGTGATCTCCCGTACTGGTGCAAAAGAACCCGCACACAGGTTTGAGATCTTAATCAAGATTGAGACGAACGAGCCCGACATCATCTCGCAGCAGCCATTCGAGTGGGACCGGATCCACGGTACGCGCGTGCAGATCGAGTTCAGGAGCACGATGTCGGCAAAAAAGCGGCTGCTTGAATACCTCAAGTATACTTCTGTCGTAAATCCCCATGCGCGGTTCCGGGTGGAGCTGGATGATGAGGCGTTCACGTTCGAGCGGGTGAGCCAGGAAGTGATTGCCTGCCCGGTGGCAATCCAGCCGCACCCTCACGGCATAGAGTTCGGCCAACTCAAACGGATGGCTGCGGCAAGTGATCTTAAATTAATTGATTTTCTCGTCGAGGGGTTTTCCCGCGTCGGCAAGAAAGTTGCGCAGGATATGTGCGATACAGCGGCACTTAAAGGAACCGTGAAGGTGAAGGGGCTTTCTGCAGAACACTTAAAATCGCTCCTTGCTGCGATGCAGACCGTTGCGGTTCCGGCACCATTGACCACCCAGTGCCTTTCCCCCATCGGGGAGGAACTGATCCGCCGCGGGCTTGACAAGGAGTTCCAGATGGATTTTGTTTCGGCGCGCACTCGCCCGGGTTCAGTGTTCTCGGGGCATCCGTTTGTAGTCGAGGCAGCAATCGGATATGGGGGCAGACTTCCCGCAGAAGGCAATGCGATCATCCTCCGGTTCGCGAACCGTGTCCCACTTATGTACCAGCAGGGTGCGTGCGCGATCACGGAATGCGTCTCGAACGTCAACTGGAAGGCATACAACATCTCCCAGCAGGGGCTTCCGATAGGACCGATCCTCATCCTCGTTCACGTGGCATCGACCAATGTTCCCTTTACAAGCGAGAGCAAGGACGCGATCGCGAGTATTCCGGAGATCGAAAAAGAGATCGTACTCGCACTACAGGACCTGGGGCGGGATCTCAAACTCTTTGTCTCCAGGAGGGACAGGAACAAGGTAGCGGAGGACCGGGCACGTGCAGTATGTGCGATCATCCCGGAGATTGCGGCGAAGGTGAGCGAAATTGTCGAAAAACCGGTTGTAGACACCTCACCCATCGAAGGGAGATTGATGCGCAAGCTGATCGCAAAAAAATGGACGAGTGACGGGAAGATTACCATTGAGCTGAACAATTATACCGGGCATGAGGCAGAACTCTCTGTGTACGATATATCTGTTGATTCTGCTGTGGATGCCGATCCAAAACCAGCATTTTTGAGCGAGATGGAGGGGCAGTTCACGAAAGTGTGGAAGATGGTGATTCCCCCGCAGACGGTGTGGCGTGTCTCTTATACCGGCATGGGCGGGGGCATGCTTGACGTTCGTGGCATAGAAGACGGCAAGAAGATGGTGGTGGACCTCGATGTCTAAAGAGGAACTGGACAAGCGCTCGATGGAAGCGCTCCTGCGGATCGCAAGTGCCTGGTACGAACAGATGACTTCAGGGCAGATCCCATCCATTTCCCTGCCGACCCGGACAAAGTACAACATCGAGTATGATGATGCAAGCGAGGTCTGGAAGTACGGGGACAAGGAGAGCCAGCGCACTGCGGCGACGGCAAAGAGCGCGACGCACCTTTTAAAGATGGCATATGTGATTGGGTTTATCAAGCAGCAGTTGATCGAGAACCGGTCTTCAACGCTCAGGGAGATGTATTACATTTCGGAGGGCTGGAAACGCGCGAAGTTTGCCGCCCAAGACGAGAGTAATTTTCTCATTGAAGATCTCGAGATCATCTCTGAGGTTCCGCGCGAGGGGTTCCATCTTCACCCTGAAGAGAACGGGGCGTCCATCTATGGTCCGATGCGGATACGGGAGCAGACGCGGAGAGGGATGAAGACGATCCATTGCCAAGATGATGTCGGGCAGGCAGGGTATACAATCCCGAACAATGTCGAGAGTATCGAGTTTGTCGATCATGATGCAAAATTCGTGATTGCGATAGAGACGGGTGGTATGTATGATCGTCTCATTGAGAACGGATTTGACGAGGAGTATAACACGATCCTTGTTCACTTAAAAGGGCAACCCGCGCGGTCAACCCGGCGGATGCTGAACAAAATCAGCACTACATGGAACCTTCCGGTTATGGTCTTTACCGATGGGGATCCGTGGTCGTACCGGATCTATGCGTCAGTGGCGTACGGGGCAATCAAGAGCGCGCATATGTCGGAATTACTTGCAACCCCGAAATCCCGGTTCCTTGGCTTGCAGCCCAGTGATATACGAGACTACAACCTGCCGTCCGATAAATTGTCTGAGAAGGATGTGGAGGCTCTTCACGCGGAGCTTTCTGATCCCCGGTTTGCTTCTGACTACTGGAAGAAGCAGATCAATTTGCAGATTGAGATGGGTCTGAAGTCGGAACAGCAGGCGTTTGCGGCGAGAGGGCTGGACTTTGTGACGAAGAAGTATCTGCCGGAGCGATTGACCGCGATGGGGATCATTTAACATTCATACGGGGATAGTGAACATGAGCGATGTGTATGTTGATGGTGAATACCTGAAGCATAACCCTACCTGGCATGTGGAAGATGCTTCATGGAAAGCCGGTCATATATTCCGGATGCTCGAGAAACATCACCTGAAACCAGAGTCTGTCTGCGAAGTAGGATGTGGCTCCGGGGAAATTCTTTACCAGCTTCAGCAGCGGATGGCCCCGGCTTGCAGGTTTACAGGTTACGATATCGCACCTCAGGCGATTGAACTCTGCAGCACCAAGGTGAATGATCGGTTACATTTCCTATGCAAAAATTTTGCTGATGAACAGGGCATCTTCTGTGACCTTATTCTTTTAGTGGATATTATTGAACACCTTGAGGATTATTTCCGGTTTTTACGGATAATAAAAGAAAAAAGCCGGTATTCAATACTCCATATCCCTCTCGAAATGTTTGTTGTATCGGTATTATACCCTCAATTTCTTCTCGGTCAGCGGAAAAAGGTCGGTCACATCCATTATTTTTCCAAGGAAATTGCTTTACGGATGTTGCAGGACCTGGGGTATGAAATCCTGGACTATACGTATACTGCGGGATACGCTCTTTCACGGAACTCAAGTTTCAAGGATACCGTCCTCAAAATCCCCCGCCGGTCGCTCTTCCCTATCGCCCCGGATTTCACCGTCAGGATGTTCGGGGGCTTTTCGTTGCTTGTTCTGGTGAAATAGATGAAAACCCTGCATTTCAAAGTCCGGGAAACCAACACCCGTGATGGTGGTGTGTGAATGCCGGAATATACTCTCGGACTCTTTGCCAACATGTATCCGGCGTTTGACGGGGATTATCGTGGGATTTTCATTGAGCAGATGGTCCGGGATCTGGAATCTCGGGGGATTGTCGTAAAAAAAGCTGTTAAGACATCATCATCCATAACTGGATATATACCGTTTTATTACAGGTCTCTTCTCCTGTCACGGGATCAAAAACCTGATATAATGCAGGCCGAGTATATTCCCCACAGCAGTATTATCCCGGTGTTGTTGCGGCGCAGGAACGTCCCCCTTGTCCTGAAGTTTCATGGCGATGATGCACGGATATTCCCTTTCAAAAATCCAATTTTCATGGCCCTGACACGGGCGATGATTCGGCATTCGGATTATGTTATTAGTTCAAGTGAAGAGATCCGGACCACGTTGATATCAATCGGGGCACATCCGGAAAAAAGTTCTGCAGTTCATACTGGCGTTGACACAGGTTTCTTCCATCCCATCGCGCAAAAAACACTACGACAAGATCTCGATCTGCCGGAAATTCTCATCACGTTTGTTTTTATCGGGAGGCTGCATCCCTGGAAGGGACTGGATGAAATTATCAGCGTTGCAGAAAAGTGCCCCCAGTTCCGGTTTATCTTTATCGGACCCGGTATCATTCCCGCACATCCTCCTAACTGCAGTTTCCTGGGCACGAAAAAACCAGAAGAAGTACGGATCTGGCTCAATGCATCCGATTGCCTGCTGCTCCCCTCGTATACTGAAGGATTCCCCACCGCGATCATGGAAGCGTTTGCCTGCGGCAAACCTGTTATCGCAACCAGTGTCGGGGGGTGTCCTGAACTCGTTGAACCGGGAAAGACCGGGATTCTTATACCGGTCCGTAATGTTATGGCACTCCATAAAGCGGTGCTATGGATGGGTGCGCATCCTGACGAAATGCGCCGGATGGGGAAGGCAGCAAGGACAGTTGCACAGGAACGGTTTGATCATACAAAGATGGTACAAAAACTCATGGACGTCCACGAGAGTCTCATCCGGAAATCCTGATCTTCCCGGAATGCGGCATGTCATCCTGTATTGAGATCCAGCTGTTTTTTGGGACACAGATTGTGATGTAATCAGCCTGTTTTATTGGCGACGGGGAGTTCGTTGCGACGATTGCAGATTTTGCTTTGACAATCAGGATGCTTCATCGGTTCAACCGACATTCCGCAGATCGATTTTTCATGCATAACAATTTTTACAAGCCGGTCCCAAAATCCCAATAATTTTCGCTACTGATTCATCAACATGTGAAATTTGTCGATGTATTATACCGTCGATATCCGCAGACACAACCGTAACCCCGGCAAATTTCATAAAGATCCATTTCAGGGAAGGATTCTGGGTAGGTTTCCTGACTTGGTTTGGAATAAATATTCCCTGTTCTTTCATGCGGTTCCTGATCAAATATTCCAAGACAGAATATACCAGCAAGGTAAGCACCATCACCATAGAGAGTGCTTCAATCCGTTCCGGCTTTTTTAAGTACACTTCAGAAATCCGAAAACTCCGGTCTTTCAGGAACCGGAACATTCGTTCGACATGGCTTTGCTGTTTGTAGAAATCGAGCATAGATTCCGGTTCGAGTGAACGATCATTGGTTGCAAGAATAAACCTGCCGAGTTTTTCTTTCTCGGCCCGGATCCGCTCTTCATTTCTGGTAACACCAGTGACAACTGAGTATACCGTTTTCAGGTTCTCATCAGTTTTCGGTCGGCCGCGTTTTGAATTGGCTTTCCGTGAAGACGTTGAAATACTGAAGTCCTGAAAGATATATCCCGTGTTTGCCGCAATCCATTGTTCGGCCGCCTGCCGTGCATCCGGCTCACAGGCAAACTCAACCGCCTTGAGTTTTTTCAAAGATTTTTTGGTCTTGCGATCCAGTTTTTCCAGATTCCGCTCAAAGGTCTGTTCTTTCCGTTTCTGCATATCCCGGGAGTGAACAACAACCCATCTTTGCGGGATTCCACCGTAATTCGAGGTAGTCACATAAAATGAGTATCGCGGATCGTTGCTGCCTAGTTCCAGCGAAATTTCTGCGTTGAGCAACTGGTTTGCTTCACCGACCGTTGCAGGTACGTGGGTTATCCATTGGGCATCCGGGCTCAATGTCCGGATATTTTCTCCGGTATATATCGCACTGTCCGCAATAACGTACGCATCAGGAATGCAGATCTCTCTTCGTAGCCGTTGAATCGATTCAATGATGCTCTTCTTGTCGGATTTGTTGCCGGATTAGGTCTGGACAAAGAGCGGGATTCCGTGTTGGTTGGTGATCATACTCATGACAAATTGCTTGAGATCCGGCCGGTTATCCTTCGTATGGCCATAGGTGATCTCTATCGTCCGACTGCCGTTGATGTGTTCATAGTCTCCATGGACACTTACGCTGGTTGTATCTGCATGGAGAAGTTGAGTGCCAAACGGTACTTTCTCCATTACGTTGAGGACTAGCTTGAGAAAGAGCTCGGTCGGATCACTGTCGTAGATCCTGTCCAGGGTCCGTCCTAATACATCATCGTTGATGTCCGTTGGAACTACTCCGTGTCCCAGCAGTCGCTCGGTGTCAAGATTCTCGAAAAATTCCGGGAATATATACAACCGCCTCTCGTTGAACCCAAGTGCATTGATGATCATTGCTTTTACGGCGACAGAGTGCGGTAACTTGTGCTGTCCTTGTTTGGGAAGGTTTTGGTCGATTATCTCCCCAATTCCAAGTTCATCGTAGAGCCCAGCTACCAAGCCATGGTGTCCCAGATATGCAGATGAGAGTTTCATTCTGCCTTAGAAGTTTTACTGAGGTTAGCTAAAAATGTTTACTTTGTTCGGGCATCTGCGGAATGTCGGGTTCAAGATGAGTATTGTCCTTGTTTTGCATCGATTGGTGGATGAAAATCTTCTTATTTCGGTATCCATCTGATCTTAAACGTTCTGAACGCATCATCTCGGATCTGTTGATTGAGTTTCAGAAGTACGGCAAAATAAATTACTGCGCCGATTAGGACCATCATAATTGTCTGGAGTGAACTCTGGGTCAGCGGCAGCATGCCCAAAATAAGGAGGGTTATGGTCATGACGAAGGTTGCAAGAAAAATATGCCTGATTGATGTTCTTTCAAGGGATATAGGGATTATCCGGGTCAAATACGTGCGGGCAATAAAAATACTGATAATTACATTGACAAACGCTCCAATTGCAGCGCCAGCAATCCCGATGTGAGGAACAAGTAAAATGCAGAGAATGATATTTGCAGATATCCCGGCGAAGATCCCAACAACTGCCTGTTTTGCATTATCTGTTGCCAGCAGAAAATATGTATACAGATTTAATATCGATTGAACAACCCGCATAGCAATAATGATGACAAGTGCGGTTGCTCCCACAGCAAATGAAGCACCATACAAGTAATATAACAAATTGTGGCCGAACAGGATACTTCCTGCGAGGATTGGAAACGCAAAAATAAGCGAATATGTGGTTGCACGGGAGAGTGAGATAGCAATTGCACTTAGATCCTTGTGAGCATTCCACCGGCTTACTTTCACGTATAGCGTGTTGACAAGTGCCGTGCTGATAAACAAGGCAAAAAACGAGAATGTCCAGCACACTCCAAAAATACCAACATCGGAGACTGAGAGGAAGTATGCGATGATAACAAGACTGATGTTATCGAAAAGGATAGTCCCTGCACTGATGAGAACTGCCCAGCTAGAAAAGGAAAGAAGGCTTTTAACATGGATCCATTTGAATTTTTTTAGGTGGTAATCGATGAACCGTGCATCAATAATTAACTGGACAAAAAGTCCAGCAACAAGACCCCCGATCAATCCATACAGCTGGTATCCAAGAAAAACAGTAATAATCTGGATTAAAATGCGGACTATATTGTTGATAAGTGATGTTGTTGCCGCCAGTCCCAGCCGGTTACTGGCACCGATCGCCATACTCACACATGACTGGATTGTTCCGAGCCCAAGAATGCCTACAAGAAGCCAGAATAATCCCGCTTCATTCAGGTCAACGAACCTGTTCTGAAATATAATTAAACCTATCGTCAGGATAAGAAAAGCTCCAACCCGTATTGCAAACCCGGCAGAATAAAAAAAATCTTGTTCTTTTCCTTCACTTATCCGTTGAGTAACCGAATATGTTATGCCCAGATCGGTGACTAAACTTAATATGCTATATATTGACAGGAACAGGAAATATGCGCCCAGTACTCCTGCCCCTACCCAATGTGCATAAAATATTGTGGCTAGGAATCCGACAAGGGTGATGCTTGTTGAGGATACCAGATTCATCATCCCATGGCGTTGCACTTCCAATTCCTGTTCTGACATTGATTACTCCCAAAGAAATCGAGTACTTTAGATCCGGTTATTTATCATCAATATTTCTAGTATGTTCAAATCTACATTTTCATTGATTCAAATTATCTTATTGATCTTTCGAGTCAATTAAAATTGTATTTTTTTTTAAATCCATTATTTCTTTTCTAAAACAACAATAGCCGGGACACCATCGATATTATCAAGTATAAATGGATACATGTGGATCCTGAATGAACCTTTTATCCGGGTATCCGAAAGATTAAGATCTTCCAAAATGAGTATTGGCCTTTCGCCGCAGAGGAATTCCCGATGGCATTCGTGACCTGCTTCGCGGTGTAGAACAGATGAGACTGATATCTGATCGATCCCAAAAAGGCGCAGGTGCGGGCATTTTTTACGGAGAAAGTGAGGAACTTCCGGAGAAATCCAAGGATGGTCGTGACTGTATCGCCGGGGATCTTTTAGCCGTATTACATCCCAACCTGTATGGATGAGAAGCGCTTCTGCATTTTGAACATCCGAAATATTTGTCGCCAGATCGCTTACACTGATCTCTTCACTCTTCGGTTTGCATACATCAACGCAATAAGCCGGGAAAAACATGCAGTCTGGCGTGAGACAACCGGCAATTTTTTTCCCCTCGTTACAGAAATGGAATGGTGCATCAATGTGTGTTCCGGAATGTGTCGAAAAAGTGATTGCACTTGTGTTGGCACCATCTCCCTTTTCTATGGATCGCAAAGTATGGGTGATCGGCAATGGGGTGTTTGGATAGAGCGGGGTCTTCGGGGTGAGTGGATAGGATATTAAAATGATCAACTATTCACCTCAATATATCGCGCGAGTTCATGCAGATCAGGAATTAATGCGTCAATACCTGACAATCCAAGAAATCGGTTCTCGTCCCCGGGTTTTATCCTTCCGATAAACCGGACGCCGATCGCCTGTGCGGCTTCGAAGTCATTTTTTGCATCCCCGACAAATATGACAGAGTCTGGGTAAGGTCCGGTGTATTTTATAATCTCACGGATGCAGTCTGCTTTTTTTCGTGGAGCGCCATATACCCTTCTGAAATAGTGAGATATTTTTCTTGCCCGGATAATTCGGATAAGTTCCTCTTCCGGAGTTGCAGAAACGATATACAGAGTCATTGTTGTATAATATTTTTCCAGGAAATCGTGTGCCCCAGGTACAAACGGTGTTTTTATCATTTCTTCAAAAACAAGATCGGCAAATGTTTCTGAAAGTTCCTTGAATTTCTGCTTCGGGAGATCTTGTCGTAAGATACTCTTGTAAATATGCCGGAACTTATCATACCGTGACATACCTCCATTTTCTTTGTGATACTGGATGATTTCATCTATATGTTCCGGAGCAAAAGAGAAGAGTTTTCTGAACGCTTCGGTCTTCACTGATACGGATTCAAGGATGACTCCATCGAAGTCGAGGATAATTATTCCAATCATAATATCATGGCTTTTTTATGAGATGATAGATGCTGAATTTTTTAAAACATCCGGCAAAAAGATCATGGTGGATTTTTTTATATTCTGGATCTTTCATAAGAACTCCAAGAAAATTCCAGAAAAGAAAAACACTTCGTTCTTTTATGGTGACCGGTGTTAGGATTGTCACAATTTCATGGCGATGAATGTCAAAACCGGCATGAGTTATTATTTTTCTGAAATCATTCTTATCAAATTCAAAAATATGGTGTTCAAAGATCGGCCATGAGGGTACGTAATTATAACAATGGATGTTTGTATTTGAGACATAGGGTATCGAAAGAATTACCGATTTTGCAGATACGCGGTTCAGTTCCTGTAACGCTGACACAGGATTCGGGAGGTGCTCAAATATTTCAAAAAAAAGAATGTGATCAACAGATTTGCTTTTCAATGGCAGATGTTCAGCATCACATTGGATTGCGGCAATTCCCTTTTTATAAATATTTTTTACACCCATTTCTGAGATATTTGCACTGAGTTCGTTTTTTCCCAAAGCTTTGATAAAAATTCCATCAGGATCCCCGATATCAATAAACGTATCCTTTGAAATACGGTTCTTCCCAATAACAGATTCAATAAATTCAATTCTGTTTATGATGAATCCCTTGACCACATTTTGTGATGCAATTTCCCCAAGGTACAGATGAGCAAAATGCTCTGCCATGTCTTCATTTTTAAAAACTTCCGGTTGTTCAAATCCAGTTATTTTATTATCAAGAAATCTTTGAGAGGTGGATCTGAACGCACTCAACGTAATCTCATTTATCCAGTCTTTCAGTTTTTGAAAGACATTTTGGGCTATTTCGTTTTTTAATTTATTGACTGACATAAACCTCTATCATAATCTCCCATGTACTCTCTACTCTTTGATTTTTTATTATTCCCAAATGAAAAATTATAAGATATTTTTTCTGTTGATCATCATTGAATGAAGCAATATCTTTTTCTGTAATCCTGTTTTTCGTCCAAATGCGGAAAAGATGTGAATTACTGATCATTGTTTTCACGCTAATGTTACTTAAGAATCATTTTTTCAGTCGGAATTTTTAATTGTATATACTCCTCAATATACTGTATAACTACCCTCATCTGCTCTACAGGTGCTACAGTTATACGGATGCAATCAATGAGGGCGGGATGGTCATAACCAGGTTTAATCAGGATTCTTTTTTGCTTTAAATATGCCACGATGGGATGAACACGCTCTTTACCCACACGGACATTCACAAAATTACTATGGCTTTCGAATACGAAAAATCCTAACCGCTTCAATTCGCCCACAAGATACTCACGACCACGGATTACTGATTGGACGTTCTTTTCCACATATGAGCGATTATCCAGCGCAGCGCACCCAAGGGCAACGGTCAATCCGTTCGTCTCGTAGATGGGTCTGAAAGTATTCAGATCGCAGATAATTTGAGGATCTGCAACTGCGTAACCAAGACGTGCTGATGCGAGACCAAATGCCTTTGAAAAAGTACGGGTCACTATCAGGTTCTTGAATTTTTGCACTAAATCGATTACCGTATTGGGATAAAACGGATAATATGCTTCGTCAATAAGGACGAGTGCATCATGTTTTTCAGCGGTTTTGATCAATGAAAGAATCTTCTCTCTCCCGATAATTGTACCCGTTGGACTATTGGGATTTGGAAGTGCGATCATCTTTGTGTTTTTGTTTATCGCAGCAAGCAGGTTGTCGAAAGGGAGTAAGAGGTCTTTGTCATAGGGGATTTTAACCAGATGTGCCTGAAACAGGTCGGCGTAAACCTCATACATGGCATAGGTTGGGTCCGGAATGACCACTCCATCTCCGGGGGAAACGTATGCCTCGTATGCATTCTTGATGGCAGCATCCGAACCAGAAGTAATGAGAATGAAATCTTCAGGCATTGAAAGATAATCGCCCAGTTTTTCATACATTGGATACACCTGGGGATATGTGGAGACATAATCCGGATGAATATTCTTCAGACAACCCTGCAGGATCTCTTCAGGAATTCCACAAATATCTTCATTTTTATCCAGACGCAGATACTGTGTCCTGTCAAATCGTTCCGGGGGGGATCGCTTGATATCGAGCAAATGTTTTTTTGGAGTGATCATAATTTAATCCACAGCTTTTAACCGGAGTAACCGTGTTTTTTTAGCCAGAATTCGACCTGGGGGATCTGCCATTCATAATCCACATCACATCCCCCCCACTGTTTTAAAGGATATATCCGCTGACCCATCCATTTCTGGGGAAGTAGCCCGGCATCAAGATGTTCAAGGCACGAAGGTCTGACAATTGATACACTCATATCAGCAAACCAGACATCTCCCTGGGAGTCACGGTCACAGTTCAGTGTTTTTGGATCACCGAATATTTCAAACGGAACGAATGGGTGTAACAACCCATCATCACCAATTTTTCGTGCCCTGAGCGGACTCCACATGTTGTAACGGGAGACCGTGACAGCAGAATCGTATTCCGGATTATCCTGAAGTGCTTTGATACCCGCATCAATTGTTTCGGGAAGGATTGTCGCAGCATTACAAAAAAGAAGCACGATTAGCTCTGGTTTCCTTCCCGTCCTTTCCGTAATAGAGTGATACCCATGAACAAATGCATGTTCCCCGAGAGCCTCTTTTGTGCAGAGTTCTGGTGGACGATCAATAATTTCAGCTCCGTATTCCCTGCCAACAGATTTAATTTTTTCAGAATCGGTAGAAATGTAGACCTTATCCACCATTTTCGAATTTCGTGCTGCAAGAAGAGGATATGCCATAAGGGGTTTTCCCAGAACCGGGTAAACATTTTTTCCCGGAAAGCCGATACTGCCTTCCCGTCCGATTAATAACGAAGCAATCATGTTAACACACCGGAATCTCGATAAAAATTGGCTATCTATCCCTATATTCTTTCTTTACCCATGAAATCATTTTTTTCAGTCCATTATCCAATGATATTTCAGGTTCCCAGTTGAGATCCTGTTTCAGAACAGAAACATCTGCATAAAGACCAAACTGGTCGGCGGGAGTTGAGCCTTCATATTTAACCGGATACGTTTCGGGATCAAATCCGAACAGTTCAATTTCTTTTCTTACCAGTTCACGGACAAATGTTTTCTTTCCGGTCGCGAGATTGTAGATCTTCCCGTATGTTTTTTCATTCTTCAAAGAGGAACACCAGACATCGACAACATCATCAATATAAATGAAATCCCTGAACCGGTCTTTGCTCCCTTTAACCCAGATCTCTTCACCCTTTAAAAGATACGCAAGAAAGATACTCACCATGCCCTGTTTCATATTGGTCATGTTCTGTCCGGGACCGTAAACACTAAACATTCTGAAACACGTGGTTGCCAACCCCTCGTGGGCAAAATGCTGAATATAATGTTCGCTGGACAACTTAGATATTCCGTAGAAAGAAAGCGGGTTGCACGTTATCTTTTCAGACACCGGATTGTAAAGGGCATCCCCATATACCCCCATAGAGCTGGCATATATGAATCGTGGAATGCCATGTTTCTTGCACCATTTCAAAAGCAGAAGGGTGCCAAGGGTATTGACTTTTAAATCGAAGTCTGGTTTTTCGTGCGAAATCTCCCCGGATGACTGTGCGGCGAGGTGAAGAACCGCATAAATATTCTTACCTGGAAGAGACGAAATTGCCTTTTGTTTTGAGATATCCCCGTTTATGAAATCCACACCTTTGGGAATATTCTTTTCATTCCCGGTTATCAGGTTATCAATAATAATGACTTCATACCCGGTTTCCTGCAGTCTTTTGGCAATATGTGAACCAATAAACCCGGCTCCCCCGGTTATTATGATTTTTTTCTCCATGGTTTTTTCCACTGTACTCACGCAATTTGAACGTCTTTATGATAATACCGATCTGAAATGGGGATTGTGACCTTTGAATTTTCATTCTCATCAGAAATATGAAGTCCTATCACCAGTTCAAGAGATTTTTTGCCATCTTCTCCGGTACTGCTGATTGGTTTTTCCATAAGAAGTTCTGTCATTGCCAGAGATGTAAGATTAACGATATCAAATTTCGCATCGCTAAAAAAGGGTATATGGTCCATTTCTGTTCCATACCGGGTCAGGGCGATTTTGGTATTTTCACCAGTTCTTGTCCTGATCTGCCAGATATCATTTAATTCATCAATGATTATCCTTCCACGTGTTCCTACAATCTGGAAAGAATATTGTACCCCTGTATCCTCAGATGTATCAAAGAAAAATCTGCACCTATTTTTAAACTTGATGATCCCGTATCCGCCGGGATCAACAAATGAAGCACCTCGTGGATTGGGTGTGCCGGTTTTGTCAAGAAAACCAACAATCCAATCCGGTTCACTTTCGGTAAGATAACGTGCCGTATCAAAGAAATGAATTGCAAAGTTTCCAATTCCTGTCGAACCGCAGCTGAAATAGAGATGCCTGATTTCACCTATGATACCATTATCGATCAACTCTTTTAACCGGGAATAATTGGAACTCCATCTCCGGATATGATTCACCGCGAGCCGTGTGTTGTTCTTTTTACAGACATTGATTACCCTTTGTGCATCCAGCAGATTGGTAGCCATTGGTTTCTCGCATAAAATATTCCGTATTCCCGCATTGGATCCTCCTATCGTAATTTCTGCATGCGTAGGTCCATTTGTGACGACACTGATAATGTCTATGTTATCCTTTTCATTTTCAAGCAATTCCCGGTAGTTGTCATAGGTATGGCGGGAATCAAATGAAGGGAGTATTTTTGTAATTTTTTTCGGATCCCAATCCGAAATCGCTACGACATCTGCACCGATGCGGGAATATGCCGAATAGTGTCTTTGACCCATCCCCCCAAAACCAATAATTGCTGCTTTTTTTCTTTCTGTCATAAAAAATTTCCATCCTTATATTCCTGTACAATCATGTATTTTATTTCGTAACTACTGCATACAAAGTATCGCACAGGAAATGATCCTCAAGATCTTTTGAATATTCTTTGAGCAGGAGCGGGGAAAATACCGAATTGTATCGTCCGGTTCCACCAGGTTTTCCATACATCATCCAGTGCATATGGTTTGATATATCGTATCGTTGACGGGGAAAAATCGTAAATTCTGAAAATCCGGCCAGTGTAATCACTTGGGATAGTGTATTTTTTGAATAATAAAACTGGTGAGCTGGTGTGAAATAAAATGATTTGAATGCCGGGATGTCATATAACTTCATCAGGGCATCGTCAATATTCGGTACGACAATGATCAGTTTTCCCCTGGATTTTAAGACTCTTTTTACCGCACGAAGAAAATTGGCAGGATTCCCGACATGTTCCAGAAGGAAAAACATGAAGACACGGTCAAATTGTTCATCCTGGCATTCATCCAGTGAATTAAATGTACAAATACCGATATTTTTGCAGTATTCCTTCAGGAGACCATGAGTTTCGATCCCGGAAATACTACCAACATGATCTTTAATGGTAGCGAGAAAATACCCTGAAGCACAACCCAGTTCGAGACAATTGTGAGTTTTTTCCAGATGATCCCGTGTCCATTCAAAATACATCCGGGCATCCGGCAATCGGGATTCAAAAAGTTTTGCCGGAGTCGTTCCTTTTTCGTTACTAAAAATTTCTCCATACTCCTTTTCATAAAATATTCTTTCTTCTTCGGCAGCCATCTGGGGGTACAAAAATACAAGTCCGCAACCCTTGCATTCGTACACTTTTCTGGGAGATTCGTACCTGAGTTTTTCAGATATCATTGTGGTTTGATTGCTTTTACAAATAGGACATGTACTTGAAGACCTCATGGGAATTCCTCCTATTATTTTTCATCAAGTTCCAGGATATCCGGCATCATTAAAATGGCTCAATCTTATTATCTTCGTTAAGTTCTTTTTGAACTTCCCTTAAACAATCCAAAATACCCTCACTGATATCGACATACGTTGAAAGATTAACCCGAACCGGGACATCAGTTTCAAATGAATACGGTGTAATCACATAATGCTTTTGTTTTTCAGGTGGTGTAAAATGAATTTTTACATCCTTCCCGATTATTTCCTTGAGCATTGCAAAAAATTCCTCTACCTTCATCCGCTGGTGACCAGTAATCAGCACCGCTTTATTCTGGAAATTGGGATCTTCAGCTATCCGAACCGTTTCACGGGCTGCATCGTAAATATGGATATACTCGCGTACAGAATCTTTCGAACTGATATATGTAAATTCACCTGTTGTCAGGAGGGATTTGCATGCACTGTAGATGAAATTCCAGTGATTTGCATCTCGTCCATAGAGACTTCCGTATTTAAGAATGGTATAATTCAGTCCATATTCTTCATAGTATGTTTTACAAAGAGATTCCCCGGCTTGTTTTGATACACGGTAGAAGGATCCCCATTTCCCCGCGGTATATACAGAGCTGGCAAAAAGAAAACGTTTCAGTCCGCACTCCCGTGCCGCATCAAGACAGTTTGCCGTACCAACAACATTAACCTGCATCGTTTCTTTGGGCATCGAATGTGTCTTATCGAGATCGGCAATTGCAGCAGTATGGAATACAACATCACAGTCATGCATCGCTGCATTTAACGTTTTATAATCAAGAATATCCCCTTTGATACATTCAAGATGGGATATTTCATTCATTTTTTTCTGATATTCATGAGGGATTGTGAGATCATACACAATGGTTTCATATTGTCTTTTCAGTAATTCTTTGACTAGATACCTCCCTAAAAAACCTGCACCCCCGGTGACAAGTGCCTTCATTGTGTCAGCCTCCTTTTTGCGTCGATAATATTTTCAACAGCTTCCCTTTCCATCTGTTGACGTGATTCGAGAGTATTGGAAGCAACATGCGGAGTAACTATAACCTGAGAATATTTAAGCAGTTCACCCTTATAGGGTTCTGTGGAAAAAACATCCAGACCGGCGGCTGATACTTTACCTTCATCGAGAGCATCCGCGAATGCACGTTCATCGATTAATGATCCGCGTGCTGTGTTGATCACAATAATGCCTTTTTTACACTGCGTGAAAAACTGCTTATCCAAAATCGCAGCTCCGTCTTTTTGTGGGGCGGTATGGAGAGTGACAATATCAACAGTGTTCAAAAGAGCGTCCAGTGAAGAATGCAAAATCCATTCAGATGGAGGACAGCTCCGGATATATGGATCAAAATAATGTATAGTGCATCCGAGTGCTGCACACATTGTTGCCACCCGATATCCGATTCTGCCAAGTCCGATGATTCCGATGATTTTTCCAGATAGCGTGAGTCCGTATTCTACTGCATAATTCCCGTCTCTTATTTGTTGGTTGTATTGTGGAATTTTTTTTAATACGGCAAGCAGGAGTGCAAGTGTATGCTCGGCAACAGCGAGCCCCGGTGCTTCGGGAGTGTTCAGGATATATATCCTCTGTTTTTCTGCCGTGTTGATATCAATGTTATCTGTTCCTACTCCAACCCTAGATATTACTTTGAGATTTGCGGACGCCTCAAGAACTTTTTTTGAAAATATTTCAGTTCCTGCAACTACATATTCGGCAATCCCTATTGCAGAAATCAGATCGTTTTCAGATAAACGCAAACCCGTTGAATTGACATACACAATCTCAAATTCATCCTTGATTTTTTTCATAGCTTCGCCAAAATGATTAAAAGAGCGTATCGTAATTGCAACTGGAGGTTTGCCCATGATGGAATCACACGTGCTGATCTATAAATATCATTTTAATCTGTAATAATAGTGTAGTGAATTTTTTTACCATTCATTCGTATAGATACACGGGAATTGAAAAATGGTGGAAACTAATAAACAAAGAATCGTTTTAATCTCTGCCAATAAAGGTGACGCGACCATTTTTTTACGAAATTACGACGCGAAAAATTTCGATTACTGGATATATCTGGGTAAGCACGCAACCCGTTGCGCTGATATTGAAACAATTATTGGAGATACCATAAAGAAAAAAGAGATTGGAGAAGAATTACAAAAAGCGGCGAGTTTATATCGACAAAATTATATCAATTTTATCGGTACTATTGCGAAAACCGAAAAAAAACCGTTCTGGTACCTGATTTCATTATCAGAAAAGAATCCTTATGTATCCAATTTTTTCCTCAATTTTTGTTACATACAGGCACTGACCAAGATACTCTCCAATAACCGGGATACGATCTGCGTTTTTTGCGAAAGTGGTGCGTTAGTCAAATCCATTAAAAAAAATCTTGAAAACAACCCGGATCTCAATGTTATCTGCCAAGTCTTGTTTTCATCGGTTTCGTGCGCTCATTTTTTATTATTTATCTCGCTTATTAAAAATAAATCATGGTTCATTATCCGATTTCTTTTCAGAATCCTGCACGCGAAGATCGTGGTAGGGATAAGAAAAAAAGAGGTAAATTCTCTTAATGAACAACAAGGAATTGTTATTCATTCATGGGTAGACCAACGATCATTTTCAGATATCGGTAATTATCAGGATGTATACTTTGGTGATCTGAGTAAAATACTCCAAAATAATCACCTTAGTGTATGCTATCTCATTGATATATTACCCACAATATGGTATCCAATCGCTGTTAGACGGCTGCGGTTAAGTTGTGTACGATGGTGTCTTTTCGAAGAATTTCTTAGTTTTTCAGATATTTTCTCCGCCGTGTTCAGAGTTTATCGACAAAAAAAATGGATTTCACATACATTTATCCTTTCAGGATTGGATGTATCTGATCTCATTTATGAAGAAAAAGTGCAGGATTATGAGAATACCCGTGCTGAACAATCGTACCTGAATTATTGTGCAGGAAAAAAGATGTGCCAATTTTTCGATGTAAATTCGTTCATCTATACCTTTGAAAATCATATCTGGGAGAAGATGATTATTGAAGGAATCCGGAGTGTTTGCCGCAAAACAGATATCATCGGGTACGCTCATTCAACGGTAAATCGGATGGAATTGTCATATTCCTTATCATCTGTTGAAAAGGATTTTGCCCCCATTCCTGATAAAATCCTTGTGAATGGTGTACGTGCAAAGAGGATGCTGGTTGAATCCGGATTTGAATCGATCCGAATAGAAATTACCGGAGCAATCCGGTACGAAGGTCTTACAACACATGATCGAGTTCACAATCCGGGAGAGAGGAACCGGATCCTTGTTGTGTTATCCGCGGATGTTGATCGTTCGGTTGAAATGATTCTTAAATGTATTGAAGCATTCAAGAATCTCGATAGTATCAAAATAACCTTTAAACCGCATCCGATCCTTAAAATTTCCAATTTTTCCAGTTATACAACAGATCTTCCCGGTTCTTTCTCATTCTCTTCGGACCCGATTCAGGAATTGTTTGAAAAAACAGATCTTGTTATCTATAGTGATTCCACGGCATCCGTTGAAGCAGCAGCACGGGGAATCCCTTTGCTCCATATAAAATCTGATTTTACAATAGACATCAACATTTTTGAAGATACAAATACTGTGCCATCAGCGAATTCCCCCGCACAGATCCGATCAATTGCAATGAAAATTCTGACCAGTAATGACTTCTCATCGGATTTGATCCAAAAAGTAATTGGGGAATTATTCGCTCCAGTGGATGAGCAAAAACTTCTCTCGGTTATATCTGTTGAACGGGTATCATGATTTTATAGATATTTCGCAAACAGTGATCTGATGAAAAAAGTAGCAACCCCTCTTAACGTAGTCGTCTTTTGTGGGGGGCGTGGTACCCGGCTCAGCGAAAAGACTCGTGAGATGCCAAAGCCATTGATCGAACTGGGGGATTATCCAGTTCTCTGGCATATCATGAAAATTTACTCTTCATTTTCATATAACCATTTTATCCTCACTCTTGGGTATAAGGGAGATATGATTATCGATTATTTTATAAACCGATATCCGGTCCAGCAAAGTTTTTCCATTGACCTTTGTAATATTGTTCAACCCCAAGCAAAGGAACCCTGGAAAATTTCTTTTGTCCAAACCGGGCTTGAATCAAAAACTGCAAAAAGACTTCTTCTCTGTAAGGATTATATTAAATCTGACACTTTTTTGGCAACATATGGCGATGGCGTTGCGGATATCAATATTGATAAACTTATTCGACACCATCAAAAACTCCGGAAAAATAACGGGATCATTGCCACAATAACTATTACAAAACCCTATTCAAAATACGGTATAGTCAGATGTAATGGCAATCTCGTGGAAAAATTCAGTGAAAAACCCCAGATGGATGAGTATGTGAATGTCGGATTTATGGTTCTGGAAAAGGAAATTATTAACTATATTGACCCATCGTCCGATGTCATGTTTGAAGAAATCTTAGAAGAAGTTGCAAAGGATAACAAACTTGGTTATTATGTTCATTCCGGTTTCTGGCATGCGATGGACACATACAAGGATTATGTTGATATGAATTCTATGTGGAGAGATGATCCAAAATGGAAGATCTGGGAAGACTGAATTTCTGGAAAGGGAGACGTGTATTTGTCACTGGAGCAACCGGGGTTCTCGGATTAAATTTAGTAAATCGTCTGGTTGAACTTGATGCCGAAGTCGTTGCCTTAGTGAGGGACTGGGTACCCAGAGCGAAAATCCTTGGGATGTGGTTGCAGGATTCTGGCAAAGCGACGATTGTCCGAGGTGGACTTGAAGATTATAATTGTATTGCCAGAACACTTGCGGAATATGAAGTGGAATGCATCTTTCATCTCGGTGCCCAGACGATTGTAAATGTTGGAAACCGGTCGCCCCTTACTACATTTAAAGCAAATATTGAGGGTACGTGGAATCTTCTAGAATCAGCCCGTGTTTTAAATGCTTATTCTAACGATATCAAATGTATCTGTGTTGCCTCCTCCGACAAAGCCTATGGAACGAGCAAGAATCTTCCGTATACAGAGGATATGCCCCTCAAGGGTGAACACCCATACGATGTTTCAAAAAGTTGCACTGATCTTATAACACAGAGTTATGCATCGACCTATCAATTGCCAACATGTATCGCGCGTATGGGGAATATTTACGGTCCCGGGGATCTGAATTTTAACAGGATCATTCCAGGGACAATTAAATCTTTGATCGAAGGTAAAAGACCAGTAATCCGAAGTGACGGGAAACCGATCAGAGAATATTTTTTTGTAGAGGATGCTGTCGATGCCTATCTGCTCATGGCTGAAACAATTGAGAAGAAAAAATTCTATGGTGATGCGTTCAATTTTAGCAGTGGTGAAAAGATTTGCGTTTTGGATGTGGTCAGGAGGATTATTTTCCAATACGGATCAAATTTTGAACCTGAAATTATAAATGTGAGTAAAAATGAGATAACCGACCAGTACCTCTCGATTAAAAAAGCAAAAAAGATTCTGGAATGGGCACCAAAATATCCAGTTGACAAAGGGTTGAAACTCACGATTCCTTGGTACAAGGAGATGATGGCCGCATGATTGAAGGTGTGCAGATAATTCCATTAAAAACGATGATGGATGAGAGAGGCATGGTCAGGCATATGATGAAATGTACTGATCCCTATTTCCGTCATTTTGGAGAGATCTATTTCTCAACAATTTTTCCGGGTGCAATAAAAGCCTGGCATGTGCACAGGAAGATGGAACTGAATTATGCAGTTATTTCCGGTAACATTAAGCTCGTCCTTTTTGATGCCCGTACAGATTCAGCGACTCATGGTGAAATTCAGGAGATATACATGGGTGAAGACAATTATACGCTTGTTAAAGTTCCGCCCCATGTTGTAAATGGATTCAAGTCCATTGGTAATGAAAAGGCGATCGTCGCAAACTGTTCTGATATACCGCATGATCCCCGTGAGATAGAGCGGATTGATCCTTTCGATCCCTCAATCGGATATAACTGGGGAATCCGGCATGGATAAAGCAAAAAGACGCATTCTTATCACCGGAACTACAGGATTTGTAGGTCATCGGTTATTCGAATACCTGAAATCTTCTACAGACTGGGACGTTATTGGGACAAGCAGGAGCAAAGGTGATTTTGTTGATTATGCAGTTGATCTAACTGATTCTGTCAGTGTCTGCGAACTTGCTGAATTTGTCCCCGCCGACATTATAATACATACTGCAGCAGTTTCCAAAACAGATGAATGTGAAAAAAATAAAGAATCTTGTTATGCAGCAAATGTTACCTCCACACAAAACCTCATTTCCGCATATAAAAATGTAAAATTTGTTTACTTTTCCACCTATGCAGTGTACAACACCCCGGAAGGAAGGTGTGCCGAAACCGCACCGATTAGTCCCACAAATTATTATATTGGAACAAAAATTTCCGGGGAATCTTTGGTGCATGCCTCGCAGGGCTCGATAATATTCCGCCCCTCGGTAATTTTTGGATTCACGGCGTTTGAACGGATTAGTAAAAACTATTTTATGCAACTCCTTGAGAACATCCGCAACAACAAAGTAACACGTTCTCCGCGAGATCAGTTTTTTAATCCTATCCATGTCGACATTATTTCCGAAATCATAAAAAAGGCAGTTGAAAAAGATATCTCGGGGACATTCAATCTGGGCTCAAATGAAGATATTAGTAAATTTGAGTTTAACAAGACGATTCTACGGAGATTTGATTTCGATGAAAAATATCTTGAAGGAATAAATTCACACTCACTAGAAGTATCCCGACCAAATAACGGTGCTATCTCATCCCGCCACATCCAGAAAACAATCGGGTACAGAATACCGGATCTTGACCAAATGATCGAGATGTTATACCAGTCCACATGCAGCTACCCGCTAATCAGATAAGTAAAAAAATGGATAAAGAAGTTCCTCTCGTTTCAATCTGTATCCCCACATATAATCGGGCGGGGATGGTAGGCAAGGCGATTGAGAGCGCTCTCACGCAATCGTACCAGAATATCGAAGTCCTTGTCGTAGATAATGCCTCAGAGGATGCCATTGAACTGGTAATTGCAGCTTATCATGATCCCCGTTTGAAATTTTTTAAGAATGATAGAAATCTCGGGCTTTTTGGAAATTTTAATCGGTGCGTTGAACTGTCGAAAGGAGATTATATCCATATCCTTCATTCAGACGATTACATCGATTCCCATTTTACTCAAAAATGTGTTGAATTTCTGGAAGCAAATTCTAATGTTGCGATGACATTCACTTCTGTGCAGGCAATATCTGACGTGGACCAGAGCAGTATCAAAATTCACTCGCAGGATCAAGTCTTACAAGCTCCAGAAGGATTCAAGGAAATTTTAAGATCCCGAAATTTGATCAGCTGTCCTTCTGTCATGATTCGAAAAGAAGTTTATAATTCCGTAGGATTGTATTCTCTTGAGTATCCCTATTCGGGAGATTTCTACCAATGGCTCAGAATTGCAAAACGGTTTGATATTGCGTATGTTGCAGGTGCAACTCTTTTTTACCGGCAGGGGACTCATTCCGAATCCTATCAATTGCTCTTTAAAACTCCCGCGGGATATATGGACACAATAAAAATTTTTGTCCGGGTCGTTGATGAATTAGGCGACGATGTGGAGTTGTATTCTCGTGAGTTGAATTGTGCATACCGTCGACACATGCGGGACTGTCTTTTTGCCGGTATTGCACGTTCTGAATCTATGATAAAATATTCCAACCTGATTTTTATTGGATTTGCATTAAGTACTTGGGGGTTGATTACACCAATCTCTCTTCCGGACAAAACAACAAAGTTTTCCGATTTTCTGCTAATATTCCTGACTGGTTGCGCCATAGTGGTACCGGGAGGACGTTATTGCGCGAGAAAACTGTTTGGTTTTAATTCGGAAAAATATTGATATCGATCCCTCACACTGTATTTTCAGCAGTACGAAGCCCACTCCTTTCATTCTGCAAGTAATAATTAATGAGCATTTGACATATATTGTCTGCAAAGAATGAGGAAATAATCTCTACCATCAAACGAAGGGGACCGGATAAAGGAGCGCCGAAAATGCTGGTATTTCTAAAGGAGTCTAATCTTAATTGCTCGTGACTATGTTAAGATATTTGTTTGATGATGATACCTGAAACAACAAAAAATTTTTTGGAGATTGCGATTGAGAATTTTGGTTGTAAGTCTATAGAGGTTTGTTATTGAAATGCAGAAGATCGGTGCGATTGTCCAAGCGAGAATGAGTTCTCAAAGACTGCCTGGAAAAGTTTTACAGGAAGTGAAAGGCAAGCCAATATTGCAATATATTATTGAGAGACTCGAACATTGTTACACGATTAAAGAATTTGTGATCGCAACCTCAGAGGAAAAAAGTGATGATCGAATTGAGGAATTTTGTATCAATGAGAATGTTCAGTGTTATCGTGGCTCTTTAAATGATGTTGCCAGCAGGTTTAAGGAAATTTCTGAAAATAAACCGTGGGGTGCATTTGTTCGGATCAATGGAGATAGTCCACTCATAGATCAACACCTGATCGATGCGGGTGTCAATTATTATTTGGATGGGTCTTTTGATCTGGTGACAAATGTGTTCCCACGATCTTATCCGCTAGGACAATCGGTGGAAATTGTCCGAGCCGGCACATTCAAAAAAGTCTATTCTCGAATGAACGTTCATGATGATTTAGAGCACGTAACGAGATTTTTTTACCAGAACCCAAAAGAATTTAAAATATTCAATTTTACATCATTGGCGGATTACAGTAGCATTCATCTCTCTGTTGATACACATCAGGATATGAAGGTTTTTTCAGATATTGTAAATAGGATGAGAAGACCCCACTGGGATTATCATCTGGAAGAAATTATTGGAATGTATCGAGAAATTTGCGCTAACTAGGTTGTGCGTATACAAATGAAGCAATTGCGAGTTGGAGTCATCGGGTTGGGTGTTGGAGAACAGCATGTACAAGCATACCTGCGGAATCCCTGTTGCAATGTGGTTGCTATTTGTGACCTTTCTGAAGAGAAACTTGTGTTGGCAGAAAAACAATATCCGGATACGTACCAGACAAAAAACGATCAAGATCTCTTTTTGGATCCGGATATTGATATTATATCAATCGCCTCGTATGATGATGCACATGCCGATCAGGTCATTTCAGCTTTAAACGCAAAAAAACATGTTTTCGTTGAAAAACCCCTTTGCCAGTCATTTGATCAGGCATTACGAATCAAGCAGGTTTGGGATTCACAAAAAAAATCTCTTAAACTTGGATGTAACCTTTTGCTGCGTGAAGCGCCGTTATACAAATGGCTGCGGAATCAGATTCTGGATGGCTTATTTGGATCCATATATGCATTCGATGGCGAATACCTGTACGGAAGGCTGCAAAAAATTACGGATGGCTGGAGAAACAACGTGATGGATTACTCGGTCATGGAAGGAGGCGGTATCCACATGATCGATTTGATGTTATGGCTGACAGGTCAACGCCCGCGGACGGTCTTTACTGCAGGAAACCGGATATGCAGTAAGGGAACAAAATTCCAGTATAATGATTTCGCGACATCTATCCTGCAGTTTGACTCCGGAATGATCGGTCGGATCACTGCAAATTTTGGATGCGTCCATCGTCACCAGCATGTGATCAGAATTTACGGAACCAAAGCGACTTTCATTTACGATGATGCCGGTGCACGCCTGCACAAAAGCCGGGATCCAGATAACAGAGCACAGCCGGTTAATCTTGCACCTCTTCCCGAAACTAAAGGGGATCTTATTCCGGAATTTGTGTCAGCAATTGTAAACGAGAGGGATATATCCAATCAAATACAGATGATCTTCGATGGAATTTGCATAAGCGCGGCATCTGACCGTTCGATAAAAACTCAAAAACAAGAGCGGATAGAGTACTTATGATAACAAAACGTTCAATCCAATTTGCCAAACCATGGATCACTGACAAGGAGCGCGGGGCTGTGCTTGAAGTCCTGAAAGGAGACATCCTTACTCACGGTCCCCAGAACAAGGCATTTGAAAGCGAATTTGGACAGTTTATGGGAGGGACCGAAGCCCATTGTGTTGCTGTGAGCTCCTGTATGGCTGCTCTGCATCTTGCATACTGGCAGATGGGAATCGGACCCGGTGATGAAGTTATAGTGGCCGCTCAGACGCATGTCGCAACTGCACATGCCATAGAAGTAGTGGGTGCACGTCCGGTTTTTTTGGATTGCGATCCACAAACAGGGAATATCAATCCGGAGAAGATTGAACCGCTTATTACAAAAAAGACAAAGGCTATTGGTCTGGTTCATTTTCTGGGTATCCCGTGTGACATGGATGCAATTGCCGATATTGCAAAAAAACACAAACTGAAGATTATTGAGGACTGTGCCCTTGCAGTAGGATCGCGATTCAAAGGAAAACATGTGGGACTATTCGGGGATGCCGGGTGTTTCTCTTTTTACCCGGTCAAACATCTTACCACTGGTGATGGGGGAATGTTTGTAACCCGTCACAAGGATCTTGCGGAGAGCGTAATGAAAGCACGTGCCTTTGGTGTGGATCGAAATTTCGGGGAAAGAAGCATACCAGGAATGTATGATGTTCCCACTCTGGGAATCAACTACCGCATGAGCGATATTAACGCATCTATCGGTCGCGTGCAGCTAAGTCGTGTCGATGAAATCCTGAAGAGAAGAAAGGAAAATTTCCTCCTGTTAAAAAAGATTATATCCGATATTCCGGATATATCAATTCTGGACTCCCGACAGAAGGATGTTATAAACAGCCACTATTGCCTTAGTATAGTATTAGATGGAGTTCTGGCTAAGAAGCGCAACGAAGCGGTTAATGCTCTCAACCAAAAAGGAGTTGGAACAAGTGTATATTACCCCCAGCCTGTGCCGCGTATGGCATATTACCGGAACAAATATGGATACAATTCCCAGGCATTCCCTCAAGCGGAGCGCATCAGTGATCAATCCATCGCACTGCCAGTAGGACCACATCTGAACGATGAAGACATGGAGTATATCGCAGAAAATGTCAGTGGAACTCTTGAGGAGTTGAGGAAATGACTAATGAGTTATTGGATATTACGGATCGAAAGATTGTACTTATTGGTGGAGCGGGTTTTATTGGTCATAATTTGGCACTTGGGCTGAAATCCTTGGGAGCAAAAGTTGAGGTAATCGATAGCCTTCAAGTAAACAACCTGATGACGTTCGCCTCAGCAAGTTCAAATGATCCGAACCGGGATCTCTATCTCCACATGATCAACCAGCGTCTTGATTTGATGAATAAGGCAAACATCCCGTTACATATTCAGGATGCGCGTGATTATCATGCTTTAAGCAAGATTCTTGATAATATAAAACCGGACGCAATTGTCCATCTTGCAGCAGTATCTCACGCTGGAAAGTCGAACAAGGATCCCTACAGTACTTTTGATCATAGCCTTCGTACTCTTGAAAATGCCCTCGACAATGCCCGCATTCGCCTTGAACACTTCATTTATTTATCGTCAAGTATGGTCTACGGGAATTTTTTAACACCCGAGGTCACTGAAGAATCCCCTTTGAATTCCTTAGGTATTTATGGCGCTCTCAAGGTTGCGGGAGAAAAGATGGTAATTGGATATAACCAGGTTTTCGATTTGCCATACACGATCATCCGCCCTTCTGCATTATACGGTCCGCGTTGTGTCAGTCGTCGCGTCGGGCAGATCTTTATCGAGAGTGCGATGAAAGGGCAATCATTGAGAGTTGACGGTGATGGATCGGAACGTCTCGATTTTACTTTTGTTGATGACCTTGTATCCGGGATTGTCCAGGTTATCCGGCATCCGGCTGCCCGTGACCAAACGTTCAATATGACCTATGGCGAGTCCCGGTCACTCAATGATCTGGCAAAAATTGTCCAAAGAGAATTCCCTGATATCTCCATTGAATATGTTGAGAGAGATAAAATGATGCCGTTCCGTGGCACGCTCAGTGTTAAAAAGGCACAGAAAATGATTGGATATGCCCCAAAGAATCCGATCGAAGTGGGATTCCCCAAGTATATTCAATGGTATAAGGATTTGGATCCCAGCGGGAAGATCTGGAAAACTTCAGGGTAATAATATGCGACTTGAGCCAGATCCCTGGCTGACATCAATTTTTTCTGATGATGTTTTTCGGGTAATTGATATTGAACACGGTCCGTCGATTTCTGCTGATGATTTGACACGGGCATCGGATAATCATCAGATTTTTTATTATGTGAGAGTTCCTGTTGCACGTCTTGATCTTGTGCACGCACTCAATAAATCCGGATTTAAGGTTGTTGATGTAAATGTCACATTTGAGTGTATACCAAAGGAAACTGAAACCGATCTCTTTTCACCAATCATTATTCGTGTAGCTCGTCCAGAAGATCGTGATACAACCCTGGATATTGCGGGAACCTGTTTTACGTATTCGCGATTTCACCTTGATCCCCTCATCTCAAACGATCTTGCGAATTTGATAAAACGGGAATGGGTAGCGAATTATTTTAAATATGAGCGGGGCGAAAAAATTCTCATCGCGGAACAGGATGCAAAGCCCATCGGCTTTCTCGCCATAACAAAGGGGATCTCAGGAAATAAATCCATCAGGGTTATTGATTTGATCGGTATTCAACCGGAGTATCAGAGAATAGGTGCCGGAAGACAGCTTATAGATTTTTTTATCAATGATTCGGTTAATAAATATAATATCCTCCGTGTAGGAACACAGATTGCCAACGTACCCTCTATGAATTTTTATCAACGGTGCGGTTTTCATATAACTGAATCTGCTTATGTATTGCATGCCCATGTACATGACGGCAAGGTAATTTGATGATTATTGGAGACAGGAATACAGATGAACATGTGCTGATTATTGCTGAAATCGGCAATAACCATGAAGGCAATTTTGATACTGCCGTCAGATTGGTACGTGCAGCCGCAGACTGCGGTGTGGATGGAGTAAAGTTCCAGACCTATAAAACAGAATACTATGTCAGTAAATCTGATTCAGCTCGTTTTGCGCGGCTCAAATCTTTTGAATTATCATATTCCCAATTTGAGGAATTATCAAAACTTGCACATTCATTAAATCTTTTGTTTTTATCTACGCCATTCGATCTGGAAAGTGCCCGCCTCCTGAAAACCTTCGTTGATGCCTATAAAATAGCGTCCGGGGATATCAACTTTTATCCTCTTCTCGATGCGGTTGCTGATTCGGAAATGCCAATTCTATTATCTACCGGTGCAAGTGACTTTGATCTTATTAGCCAGGCAGTAAATCACATTGAAACTGTCAGGAAGAAAAAAAATCTTCCAGGAAATTTGGCATTACTGCATTGTACAAGTTGTTATCCTGTCCCTCCCGAACAAACAAATCTTCAATCCATCCGTTTTTTATCTGATAAATTCGACTATTCCGTTGGCTATTCCGATCATACGATGGGGATTGAAGCTTCTTTAACTGCAGTCGCACTCGGCGCACGAATCATTGAAAAACATTTTACTCTGAGCAAATCATTCTCTTCATTTCGTGATCACCAGCTCTCTTCGGACCCGCCTGAAATGAGGGAGCTCGTCAAAAAAGCACACCTTGTTTCCACGATTATCGGGAGTTGCGGGAAAAAAGTTCAAACGTGTGAAGCGGAAATGGTACCTGCGATACGAAGATCGATCGTTGCAGGTGTAGATTTACCCGCGGGACATACTATTACCTGGGGCGATCTGACTTGGATTCGACCAGCAAATGGAATTCCCCCTGGGGATGAGTATATACTACTCGGAAAGAAATTAAAGAAGAGCATCAAGTTTGGTAATAATATTTTCGAAGGAGATGTGGAATGAGGAATCCTTTAAAAACAGTCCTACTGACAACAGATACAACACATCACCAGTATTTTTCACTAAAAATCGATGAAATATTTCCATGGCATGCAATTTTTTTTGAGACAAAACCTCTCACTGCACCGTTTGATACGTTTCATAATTTTGAGAAAAAACGTGATGAATATGAACGCGAATTTCTTTTATCGAATTGTAATCGATCATTTTCAGACAGCGCTGAAATTCATCACTATGATTCATTAAACCGCAAGAACGCAATTTCGACTCTTAATGAACTTTCTCCAGATGTGATAATTATTTTTGGAACGGGAAAATTATGTTATTCCGTGATTAATTCTGCAAAAATTGCCTGCCTGAATCTACATGGCGGCAACCCAGAACAATATCGTGGACTTGACACCCATTTATGGGCAATATATCATCAGGATTTCAATAATCTTGTCACAACTCTTCATTATGCAAATAATTCTCTCGATACCGGCGAAATAATTTTCCAGTCTCAATTGCCGCTGTCAAAGGAGTCTAAAATATTCCAATTACGATCAATAAATACGTGTATTTGTGTTGAACTATCGGCACTTGCATTATTAGCTTTGAATAATCAACAGACCCTCCCTTGTCGCAAACAGATTGCAAATGGGCGTTACTATTCATTTATGCCGGCGTCAATCAAAGAGAATTGCGTTAAAAAGTTTGAAAATCATATATCAAGATTATGATCGATTATTCAAAATATCTCATTGATGACCGGTTCGTAATTTACCTTTTCCATGGTGTCATTCCTAGAAATTTACATAAAGTTCGGAATTATACCCATAAGCACATTACGGCAGAGTATTTCTCGAAAATAATTGAAAACCTGCGTAATGCCGGATCCGCCGTGTCGCTTCCGGATATAGTAAAGGCACATATTGAGAAAAGGCCTTTGCCAAAAAGATCATTTGCTATTACTTTCGATGATGGTTTTGAGAATAATTATTCTGTAGCAGCACCCATCCTGCGAAAATATCAGGTTCCGGCGACATTTTATATCACTACGGGCTTCATTGAATCGAATTCAATGTCGTGGATCGATATGATTGAATATGCCGTCGAAAAAATGGATGATATTGAAATAACATCACGTTATCCCAGTCTTAATGGAAAATATACGACACTGGAACAAAAAAAGGATTTACTTGATAGAATCCGCCGGTTAGTCAAGATGGATCGACAGTTAAATCCTTACACTTTTGCTACGGACTTTTGTCAATCTCTTGAGATTGAACATTTCTCTCCCGATCCTTTTCTGGATCAAAAAATGAACTGGATCAAAATTTGTGATTTGCATAAGGACCCCCTTTTCACAATTGGCGGGCATAGTCATACGCATAGAATTTTAGCATATCTTGAACAAACAGAGTTGGGGCAGGAAATTGAAACTAGTATATCGAAATTACAGGAACATCTTGAATGCAAAATTACACATTATTCATATCCCGAAGGATTAACTTACTGCTATTCGGATACGGTTATTAATGAATTGAAAAAACACGGCATTGTCTGTGCACCTACTGCGGAGCACGGCACTAACCTTTCAGGAGACGATTTATTCCGACTCAAACGCATTATGGTGATGTAATCCGGAGACGCTAAAAAATGTGTGGAATAGCGGGATATTTTGGTCAGAATACATTATCTCCGGATCGTATTCAAAAATGCCTGAATCTTATGAATCGCCGGGGTCCTGATCATGCAGCATACCAAGAGTGGATTAACTCAAACGGACGGAATGTGTACCTGCTTCATACGCGGCTCAGTATCATAGATCTTGATCCCCGGGCAAACCAGCCGTTCAATATCAACAAGAAATGGATAGTCCAGAATGGTGAATTGTATAACTATCTGGAACGACGCGAGGAACTGACAGACCAGGGACTAATTTTCAAAACGACTTCTGATACGGAAGTCCTCCTGCAAGCTATCGATCACTTTGGATGGAATATCCTCAATCGGTGCGAGGGAATGTGGGCATTTGCTGTGTATGATGAATCTCAAGGATCCCTTTCGCTCTGTCGGGATCGATTCGGTGAAAAGCCGTTGTATATTTACCGTGATGAAACCGGGATATATTTTGGTTCTGAAGTAAAATTCATCATTGCCTTACTGGGGCAAAATCTGGAAGTGAATATTGATCATCTTTATCGTTATCTGATTAACGGATATCGGGCACTCTATAAAAAAAATATTACCTTTTTCAAAGGATTGACAGAATTACCTCCTTCAACAATTCTGCAAATTCACTCTGATGGTTCAGAAGACACAAAAACCTACTGGGCTCTGGAGTATCAACCAGACGACACGATGACATATGATGAAGCAGTCGCCGGAGTGCGCCAACGTCTTATTCGATCCGTTGAGATGCGTCTTCGATCGGATGTGCCTCTCGCGTTTTGTATGAGCGGGGGTGTCGATTCCAATTCACTTATCTGTATAGCAAAGCAGGTTTTTGGTTATGATGTTCATGGATTCACCATAGTAAATACAGATTCACGTTATGAAGAGAGTGAAATGGTGGATTGTGTTGTATCCGAGTTAAAAATAAAACATACGCCTATTCCACTCGATACAAAAGATTTCCTTGAAAAACTCAGCCGATTGGTAAAACAACACGATGCTCCTGTATATACCATCAGTTATTATATTCACTGGCTCCTGATGGAAAGTATTGCAGATCATGGTTACAGGGTTTCGGTGAGCGGTACTGCAGGGGATGAACTATTCAGCGGTTATTTTGATCATCAGCTGATGTTTCTTTATGATGTGCAGAACGAACCGATCTATCAATCTTCCAAAAAATCATGGGAAAAATATATTCTCCCAATCATCCGTAATCCTCTTCTTCGGGATCCAGATCGTTTCATCAATGATCCTGATTTCCGTGATCATCTCTATCTGGATGCTGATAATTTCAGGAAGTACTTAAAACAAGAATGGAATGAACCATTTTTCGAGGAAACGTTTTCCGGCGATTTGCTCCGTAACCGGATGTTAAATGAGCTTTTCAGAGAAGTAATCCCCGTTGTTCTTCATGAAGATGATCTGAATGCAATGTTTTTTTCGATTGAAAATCGTTCACCATTCCTGGATCGTGATCTGGCAGAATTCTGTAATCGCATTCCTTCCAAGTTCTTGATACGCGATGGAATTGCCAAGATTATCCTTCGGGATGCAGTAAGGGGGATTGTACCGGATAAAGTCGTGGATAACCGGAGGAAAGTTGGTTTCAACGCACCAATATTTGATCTTCTCGATGTTCATGATCCGCATGTACGCAAAACAGTCTTCTCGCCCGGCCCGATATACGATCATATCCGAAAGGAGAAAATCGAAGAGTTGATGAATAAGTCTTATTTGGAAAATCACGAAAGTTTATTTTTATTTTATTTTCTCTGTGCAAAATTTTTCTTGGACGAATTCTGTAATGAAAAGGAATTGGGTGTGGTAAAGGAATGAACCTACTGAATACATTACACTCGTTATTGTTGATCTCTTATCTCAAAATGAAAGGTGCAAAGATCGGAAAAAATTGCCAAATGAATGGTCCGATCGAGATCTTACTCCGGGATAATGCCCGTTTGAGCAATCTGACAATCGGGGATAACGTTACGTTTGGGGGGAAAATTTATATCCGGATGCGGAAGAATGGTAAAATCACACTGGGGAACGGGGTGAGAACCGGTACAGAAGTCTGGCTTGTTACAGCAAAAGACGCGGAGATAAATGTCGGGGAGAACAGCATCCTGAATAGTTATAATATCCTTAATGGGGGTCACGGATTAACGATTGGTGCAAACTGTATCTTTGGAGGATTTGTTTATATTAACACATCCGATCATGGTTTTCGTCGGGGAGAACTCATACAAAAACAGGGTTTTTTTGGTGCCCCCGTAATTATCGGTGATGATGTATGGCTGGGAGGTCATGTGTTTATTAATAAAGGTATAAAAATTGGTAATGGTGCAGTTATCGGTGCGGGTGCAATTGTAACAAAAAATATCCCTGAATATAGGATTGCAGTTGGAAATCCTGCTGAAGTAATCAAAGAGAGGATGTAATGGATGAAGTATTGTAAAACGTGTCTGATGCCTGATACCAAACCCTATATCTCATTTGATGAAAACGGAATATGTAACGCCTGCCAGGCACATGAAAAGAAAAAACAAATCCTCGATGGGATCGACTGGGATGCAAGGGAGAAAGAATTTGAGAAGATTATCCTTGAAACAAAGTCAAAAAAAGCTCCTTTTTATGATGTGCTTGTTCCCGTAAGCGGTGGAAAAGATAGTCTTACGCAGGTACATCGCCTTCTGAGGTATGATCTGCGGATTTTGGCGGTTAATGTAGATTACGGTATAAAGACGGAAGTTGGTAATTTCAATTTGTCGCTTGTATCAAAGATGGGAGCAAATCTGATTACTTACAGACCCGAACTTCCCTTCCATCAGCGTTTAATTCGTATTGGGTTTGAAGATTTTGGCGATCCCGATCTGTTAAGTCATACTCTTCTGCATGCATATCCTCTTCATGTTGCACTTCAATTTAAGATTCCTCTGGTCTTACATGGGGAAAACTCAGCGTTTGAATATGGGGGAGATACGGCACTGGCGCAGAAAAATGCCATGTCCCGAGACTGGTTTGCGAAGTATGCCGCAAACAAAGGGCACGATGCACGGTATGTTTCTGAATATTATCATATACCAATGGAAAAACTCCGTTTGTACGATTTCCCGGATGAGATCGAACATTCAGACACACGTTCAATATTCATGAGTTATTATTTCTTCTGGGATTCGGAGGAGCATTTGAAGATTGCGCAGAAACATGGGTTCAGGACACTGGATAAACCCTCTGAAGGCACGTACCGGAACTATGTGGGAATTGATGAAAAGATCAATAGGTTACACCAATATCTTAAAGTTCTTAAATTCGGGTATGGACGAGCCACCGATCATGCCTGTGAAGATATACGGAATGGGCGGTTGACACGGGAACAAGCCAAAGTGTTAGTAAAAAAATACGATCTTCTGGAAATATCCGATTATTATGTGAATGACTTCATTGATTTTATTGGCATAACCCGGAGTGAATTTATTGATATCATCGAAAAGAACCGGAATCTCAATATCTGGAAACGTGGAAAAGATGGGAGATGGATTATTCCTGATCATCTGAAGGATTGATGCCATGAATTTTATTGAGATCAAACCTCCAAGACGATTCACGGCAGGAAATGTGGAAATCCAGCATTGTGCCAATGTTGAATTGCAACCGGAAGAACAAGTGACTTTTATCACAGAATCCGGCAAAGAATATGATGTAATGAGAAAGTCGTGGGGATATTTTGCAACCCCGTCGATCAATCATCGTTTGAAAAAATTTGGATTAAGAGCGGTTCTGATACAGGATTCAACCGGTAAACGGTTTGTTTGCCTTGTCGAGGAGGGCAAAAATGAAATGTTCTTATCATTTCTTGATACTGATAAAGCATGTATTCTCTGTTGGCTTGATGATGATACCTAAAATTACTAACAATTTAACCTAGGTTGAATACATTTAAATCACCGTAATAATCGAAATACCGAATGATGAGAAATATGTCTCTTTCACTTAACGGGTGACGAAAATAATTTTAAAGGGTATTATTATGACTCAATCAATTCAGATGAATGAAAAAGAACAAGTGACTTCAATTGTCTTTGGTGATACTTTCGCGTTATATGATGAAAAATCATTTGATGAATTTATTGCACCGCTCTATGTACGCCTTAAAAATAATGGAATCAGCAAAGATGTCTTTAAAGGCAAGCGTTGTCTCGATGCCGGGTGTGGTGGAGGAAGGGGTTCAATCCTTATGGCACAATGCGGTGCAAAGGAAGTAATTGGAGTAGATTTCAGTTCAACGAATATTGAAAGCTGCAGGAAACGTGCACAACAAAAGGGATTCACGAATCTTCATTTTTACCAGCATTCTTTGACGGATCTACCCTTCGAAAATGAAAGTTTTGACTTTGTCTGGTGTAATGGCGTTTTAATGCATACAATCGATCCTGACAAATGCCTAAAGGAAATTTCCCGTGTTTTAAAATCAGGTGGAAATATGTGGTTATATGTATACGGATCCGGGGGGATTTACTGGTATATGGTTGACTGGGTTCGTAAGACACTACAAGATATTGATGTAAAAGATTGCATTTGCCAATTGCGAATAATGGAGATGCCTATCCGGCGAATAGCGGAATGGATCGACGATTGGTTTGCAGGTTATCTCAGACGCTATACAAACGAGGACGTCGAGAATCGTTTGAAAGAATTGGGATTTGTTAATACGGATCGCTTAAAGTTCGGCACATTATATGACACATCCCAACGCAGGCAGGGTGCAGGGTCTGATGAGATGTATCTGATGGGTGAAGGAGATTTGAGATATTTCTGTCAAAAAACTCGAAGTTCAATCGGGAATAAATTTTTGCTACCTGATGGTAAAGGGTCTCTTTATACGGACTCAGATCTTGTAACTCAATTCGCAGCACCACTTGAACAACTTTCAAAAAATCTTGCCCGTCTTGAAAAAAAACGAGGTCATGAAATCTCGACTTATAAAATAATGGTCTGTCGTTCGGTACACAGTAAGGTACGCAGTCTGCTTGAAACTGAAGGTCCTTTTGATATGAATGCACTTTACAACCATCTTCATAATCTGAATAGTCTGGTTGAAGAAAATGTATCTTAATTTTTAATCTGATTACAACCATTTCCTGCATTACATTAGTTGTAGCGTGCCAGTATTTCAGTCCTAAAATAGTGACATAATTTATGTCCGCTTTCCAGAACACCGGTCAGGTGCGTGAGGGTGAAAGCGACAATTGAGATCAGGACCAAAGCAGTCGTATTCTATGAAGAAGGGATACGAAGTGCAAAGGAGATCGGAGAGACGTATAACATCTCCGAAAGGACGGTGAGACGATGGGCAAAGGCTCACAGTCAGGATCAGGAGAGCGGATTACAGCCGAAAAAGACCGTGCCGAAGCGGTCACCCCGTGCAATATCCCCGACGTTGGAACGACGAATTATCCGACTCAAAGAGAAATATCCGGCATGGGGTGCACGTTGGATCAAGCACCAGTTTAATCTACCCTGTTCATGGAGAACAGTCCATCGTATCCTCAAGAAACACGGTCTTCTTATCCGTGTCAAAGCTAAACCACAACCAGCCGGCAAACGATTTCAACGTCGTCACGTTGACAGCATGTGGCAAGGCGATACTTTTCAGTTTCGTATCCGGGGTGTCGGCAAAGTGTATGTGACTGGTTTTACCGATGACCGCTCACGGTTTCGGGTGAAGAGCAAGGTTTACCTTCACAAAGATGCGACCTCAGCGATCAATGCTCTTCGATGGGCACTCCGCCCCGGACGAATTCCTCGTGAAATCTATCTCGATAATGGAAAGCAATTTGTCTCAAAAGCGTTCAAAGCGGAAACTCAAAAACAGGGAATCAAATTGATCTTCGGTCGGCCATACAATCCGCGTGGCCTTGGTAAGATCGAACGCTATCACAAGACTCTCTACCAGGAACTTATCGTCCTCAAGGAGTTCCGTTCTCTTAGCCATTTCAGAAGAGAACTCTGGAACTTTGACCACCAGTACAACAACTGGCGTAAGCAGGAGATCCTGAACTGGATGACTCCGGCTTCAGTCTATCATAACGAAATCAATTTCAATAAAGACCGAATACTTATCAAAAGCGGACAAAAACTCTGTCAACAAAACGGACATTAATTGTGGCACTCTACAATTAGTATCATACAATTAATAGGAAAATGTTCACTTATTGATTAAGATACAGAGAAACTTTGAGAACTATGAAGTGTAAAGAAAATCTGACTGCCATATGCGAATCAGATCAACAAGTAAAATGGTTGATTACCCAGCCACAATACTCGAGTAAAATCACTCATTGGATTGCTGCCAATCCATCCGCTTATTGGGAACTTAAGCACCATGATATATTTTTTTCAACATTAGAAGATTTTCAAATAAACAAATCCTCAGAAAAAATCGAATCACTTCAGTTGGAGCAAATTCATTGGGCAAGGAATGTTGATGCGTTTTTGCAAGAGAGAATTGCTGACTTTAACTCAACAAATTTTTGTCCCGCCCAAAATTATCTTATTTATCTGAAAAATGCATGGGATACGCTGATCAACCGTGCAGATCTCCTTGAAAATATCACAAAAGAGGTAGGGTCAGACAAACTGGTTTTTTTTTACAATACTCATCCATCAAATTACTCTTCTGATTTAACATTGTCAGGATCTGCATTATCGGTATGCATCCCCCCTTGGGCAAATCATCATGGCATAACGTCAATTCCACTACAAGATATTTCTACAGATATCACATGGCAGCAACAGGTTCAAGTAAAAAATGGATTTCGCAGAAAAATTACATCGATACTCCCTCGATCTTTAATTCATCATATTCAATCGATAATTAACAATCCATTCTTATCAAATTTTCCTTCGTGTAATCTGTTTACTAAAAAAAATGGAAAAGTTATTGTCAGAAACTCATATGATATAACCGAGGAAGTAACCCGCCACCTTTATACGAGCAGGTTTACCCTTCAATCTTTCGATATCGCTGTTGCCAAAAGTCAAAAGTATGCGGGATCATTACTCCCAATAGATCACGCCTTGGCAGAACCCTGGCAACAGATAACCGATCTTGAATGGTTCTGGAAGCCATGTGGATGGCAGAAATGGGCACTTCGCACTGGACTTGAGCCCCTGTTTCGCTATTTCTGGTTCAGTATTCTTCCGGAATTATGGACAAGTTTCACTGGCTCTAGAATTTACATTCAAAAACAACTCCCGCTTGCGGTGTATGTTCCCTCGATATGGGGTCCAAATGAGACTGGTTTTATTATGGCAGCCCGTAATGAAGATATCCCGGTAATTTTCTACCAGCATGGAGCCTGCATGGGTGATACTGAGAATACAATCTGGGATCTGACAGATAGTTATTACAGTGATTATCAGTTTGTATATGGAGAAGGGGCCGCAAATTATATTCGTTCAAGATACAGCCTCACTGTTTCACATTCGATTCCTAATCCCGTGGGTTCAGCCAGATTAGATCTGGTGGCGCGTGGGATTTCTGAAAAAAAAGAGCTTGCGCTGCGTTGCAGTATTTTGGGAAAAACAGATGTACCCCTTATCATCTATGTGCCCGGAGCATTCTTTAACAATTATTTCCGTTATGATTATCAGGATTTCCGGCATTGCAGGATCTTTGATCTTCGGTGCAGCGTGGCAGAGATTTTTCATAATCATCCGGAAGTGCATTTTTCCTACAAGGCTTTTGTATCCGGAGGATATGATCCTACTTTGGAGATGCTGAAAGAAACCTGCCCGAATTGCTCAATTATCGACAATATTCCTTTAACAGACTTGCAGTTGGCAGCAGATCTGATAATTCATGAGATTCCTGGTACAGGAATGTACGAAGGTTTAGTAACGGATAAACCAATGATAGTCCATGTTGACCGCGATGTATATCAGATGCCAAATGATGTGAGAGATTTGTTAAAAAAACGGGTTTGCATAGCTGAAACCTCCTTGGAATTAATTGAAAAAGTGAATCAATTTCTCGATTTGCAAAATTTCGCACCAATTGACAATCCTAACCGGGAATTTATTAAAGCATTTTGCACTCATCTTGATGATGGTCAATCTGCAACCCGAGCAGCGGATGCTATTGTTGCGATTATAAAAAATAAGATAGATCATCCACTTAATTAAATATTATTTTTCAAATGAATTTCCATCCAAGCCTCAGCCGTGATTTGAACACGGGACCTGCTGATTACAAGTCAGCCGCTCTGCCAACTAAGCCACTGAGGCGCCATATACAATAGGAATTCACTGGTAAAAAAGATGGTGCTGCCTTAAATTACCGGGACAAGAGAACGAAAAACTTAGTTCATTTCCAAACACCTTTTACACTCAAAAACCGACTAATCACTAGAAATGGCACAGCTGACCATCGATATCGGAGGGCGCGCGGGGATCGACTGCCGTGGATTCTGCGAGTATTGCTACTTCAAACATGTGAAAAATACGAAAGCATTCGGCTGCCGGTACTGCCTCCCTTTTAAAAAAGGCTGTGATTACTGTACAAAGGGTGTCAAGGAAGAATACACCGGCTTTAAGGATCTCAAAACCATCGCGGACGAAACCCTCGCTGCACTACAAACAAAATCCGGCGACCTCGATCGCATCACAATCAGTGGCGGCGGTGATCCCAGCTGTTACCCGCGCTTCACCGATCTTATCGAACTCCTTGGTGCCATGGAAGCTCCCCTCCATATCGGCTATACGAGCGGCAAAGGCTGGGACGATGAAAAAATCGCTGACCTCCTTATTGATAATGGCTTATCCGAGGTATCATTCACGGTCTTTGCAACAGACCCGGCGCTCCGCAAACGCTGGATGCATGATCCCACCCCTAAGGTCTCATTAAAAATACTTGAGCGACTCTGCGGGGAGATCGATGTCTATGCTGCTGCGGTGGTGCTGCCAGGGATCAACGATGGTGCTGTGCTTGAACATACCTGCGAATGGCTGGAAGAGCGCGGAGCAAAAGGACTCATTCTCATGCGGTTCGCGAATGCAACCGAACAGGGACTAATCCTTGGCAATGCCCCGATCATCAAAGGGCAGCAGGTACAGTCTGTTGAGTCCTTCCGTGATACCGTAACCAGCTTACGAAAAAAATTCCAGATGAAAATATCCGGTACTCCGCTCTGGGATCCTGAAATAGGCTCCCCGTTTACGATCCGGCACGAACCCGCACTAATAAAAAAACTCCCGCAGGTTCAGCGCAGGGCATCCATCATAACAGGAAGTGTTGCCGCACCGTTCATCGATGCAGTGCTCTTTACCTGTGGTGCCATAAGCCCAGCAGTCCCGGTGAAAAAAGAGATCGCGTGCCTGATTACCATCGATGACTTAAAGGAACTCGATCTCCGGCTGCTTGAACAGACAGTTATTATTCCCGGGCGGGCGTTTATCCATGATGCGGAAGCCCGGAATGTTCTGAGTCGTGATGGGATTGATCGTGAAGTGATCCGGGGTCCAGACATGCTCACTGCCGATGCAGAGACGAGCATGGGAATGACCCGCGATCAGGTGCTTGCGATGGAGATGGAAGGATTTGCAGACCTGATCCGCACTATCAATATGTACGGGAAATAACTGCGCATGTTCTGAAATTATAAAAAAAGAAATTTAAAGATTTTGTCAGATCAATGCGGTGGTAATCCCGCCGATACCAGACTGGATGATCAGCGCAACCGCTATAATTACGCCCGCCATCTCGAGCGCAACTGCGACATTGCCTTTTTTCAGTTCTTCAAACTCCTCAATGCCCTTGGTGAGTTTGTCAAGGATGTTCAACGCAAGATAGATTGCACCGATTGCAAGGAGAATACCAAGTATTAGTTGGATAAATGCAATACCGATCGCAGTAAGTCCGTCAATAGAGGTGAGCCCATGTGCTGTTGCCTTTCCAATGCCGACAGAGATCCCTGAAACACCAGACTGTACGACGACAGCGATTGCAACAAAAATGGCTGCTACAACAATCCCAAACGCAACATTTCCCTTTGCGAGCTCTTTCTGTCCATCGATATCCCCGGTTACTTTACCAAAGACAGAGAAGCCGATATACAAGGCAATTACCGCAAAGACAATTGCAATAATTAACTGGACAAGCCCAATAACTGCATTCACAAGAAGCATCATTTCATCTCATTTTTTTCTATCAATTAGATAAAATCGAAGATAAAGATATCGTGAGTACGAGTGGGAAATTTATCACGAGTTTAAGAGAATGGCATTCCGGACGAATAGACAGGGATTATGATATCTCAAACATTCTACTGCGGGTGAAGAAACACACCCAATAGAATGCTGCGAGAGGGTTACGATCCCCCGATCTCCAGATCTCTCGAAGCTTAAAACACCAGATGAAACGTGTTCATAAACCCTATGAGTCTGGCGCCCTAACCAGCTAGGCCACCGCAGCACAAAAAGTGCATAATAAAAACGCCGTAAAAATTATTAAAGGTTCTGATAAGGCATTTCTGTCGTGTATCAGGCATTTTTTTGCTGGTGGTAGAGGTTCACTGCCGCAGTGATCGCAGCAACTTTTTTACCTTGGTTAAAAGATCCCGCAAGTGTCTGCATACGCGCTTCCTCATCCCGCTTGTAGCGTTCAAGCGTCTTTATTATGTGCTCTTCCTGCAGGAAGTGCGTATGGGTATTTCCTTCAACAAACTGCTGATTGTGCATGATTGCATAATGAAGCGGGAGCGTTGTCTTGATGCCGAGAATGATATACTCCGATATCGCGCGCCGCATTCGTTTGATCGCTTCTTGGCGGGTGCTGTCCCATGCGCAGAGTTTCGCTATCATTGAGTCATAGTTTGGCGGAATGGTGTATCCCATGTGAATCCCGCTGTCCACCCGGATACCCGGGCCGCCCGGGGAACGGTAACGGATAATCTTACCCGGGTCGGCGCTGAAATTGTTGTGCGGGTCTTCTGCATTGATCCGGCACTCTATCGCGTGCCCACGGATAGAGATGTCCGGCTGTTCGAACGGGAGCGATTCCCCGGCTGCTATTGCAATCTGCTGTCGGACGAGATCGATTCCCGTAATAAACTCCGTGATAGTATGCTCTACCTGCAACCGGGTGTTCATCTCCATGAAATAATAGTCGCCGTTGCTATAGAGGAACTCAACCGATCCTGCATTGGTGTAATCCGACGCTTCAGCCACTTTGAGTGCGGATGAGGACATGTGCTCGCGCAGTTCCGGAGTCATAATTGGCGAAGGTGCTTCCTCGACCAGTTTCTGGTGCCGGCGCTGGATCGAGCACTCGCGGTCAAAGAGATGTACCGCATGGCCGTGCTCATCTGCCAGTACCTGAAACTCGATGTGCCGGGGTTTAACCAGGTATTTCTCAATAAAAACTGTCGCATCCCCAAAAGCAGACCCGGCGATACGCATACTTGCGGTTACCGCCTCTTCCAGCGATTGTTCATCATGAACAACCTGCATACCGATGCCACCCCCTCCGGCACTTGCCTTTACGATCACCGGGTAACCGATCTGAAGAGCTACTTTTTTGGCGTCCTCGATATCCCGGATACCGTCATCGGTACCGGGTAGTACGGGCACACCAGCATCTTTCATCATCTTCTTGCTGCCGATTTTCGACCCCATTGCCTGTATGGTCTTTGATCTGGGGCCGATGAAGATCACGCCTTCATCCTGACAGACTTTGGCAAAACGGTAATTCTCTGCAAGGAACCCGTATCCGGGATGCACCGCCTCCGCACCGCTCTTTTTGGCGATGTCGATGATCCGCTCCATGTTGAGGTAACTTTTTGAGGGATGCGCTTCCCCCACTTGAAACGCTTCGTCCGCATATTTGACGTGGAGCGCATTTTTATCGGCAGACGAGTAGATGGCAACCGTCTCGATATCCAGTTCCCGGCAGGCTCGCATAACCCGGATGGCGATCTCACCACGGTTGGCGATCAGGATCTTGTCAAAAAATTTCATTGCACCACCAGCAGGACATCGCCGTTCTGGACGACATCGCCGGCGTCAACAAAAATTTCCGTGACTTTGCCGTCTATTGGGCTGTGGATGGGGTTCTCCATCTTCATCGCTTCAAGCACTAGAAGCGTATCTCCTTTTTTGACTGCTGCGCCACGGCTGACGATGACCTGGAGCACCATCCCCTGCATATTGGACCGGATACCCCCGGCGATCTCGCCACGGGGAGCTTTCTCTTTCGTGACACCGGTAACCTCAACCCTGCTTCCCCCGACAGAGATAATACGAACCGAGAAGATCTCGCCGTCTACTTCTACTTCCATCTGGTCTGGCATGCCGGTCGTGGGTTTTACCGCAGTCTGTTTCTTTGGGATCTCTTCAATCGAACGCTCGCCTTTTAAAAAGGAGGGAGCAATCGCCGGGTAGAGCGTATAAGTAAGAATATCTTCTTCTTTTTTGACCAGTCCGGCCTTCTCTGCTTCAATCTTCATCTTCTCATACGCCGGTTCCAGGAGGTCTGCCGGGCGGACGGTGATAACCTCTTCATCACCAATGATCAATCTCCTGATCTCATCGCTGACCGGTGCTGGTGACTTGCCATATAATCCCCGGACATAATCCTTCACTTCTTTTGTTACGTTGCGGTATCGCTGCCCATCGACGAGGACATTCAACACTGCCTGTGTCCCGACAATCTGGCTTGTCGGTGTGACGAGCGGGGGATAGCCGAGATCCTTTCTCACGTGCGGGATCTCTGCGAGCACTTCGTCCATACGGTTGAGCGCATCCTGTTCCTGCAGTTGCGAGACAAGGTTTGAGATCATCCCTCCAGGTAACTGGTAGATGAGCACATCGCTGTCTACCCGCTCCGAGATCGGGTTTAAAAGCCCCGCATACTTCTCGCGGATCAGGATGCAGATGTTCCGGACTGCACGGAGATGGATGAGATCAATTCCTGTATCCTTGGGCGTCCCGATAAGGGAGGCAACGACACTTTCGGTCGGAGGCTGGGACGTGCCCATCGAGAACGGGGACATGGCGGTGTCCAGTATATCAACGCCCGCCTCGATCGCCGTCTGGTAACTCATGGGAGCGATGCCACTCGTAGAATGGCTGTGAAGGCAGACTTTAATGTTGACTTCATCTTTAATGCCAGTGATCAGTTCCCGGGTTGCTTCCGGCATGATCAGTCCTGCCATATCCTTGATGCAGATCGAGTCACATTCAAGCGCGGAGAGTTCCTTTGCCATATCTATGAATGTCTGTGTGGAATGAGCGGGACTGGTTGTATAGGATATTGCACCTTGCAGGTGCGCTCCTGTCTTTTTCACCTGCTCCATCGATCGCTTCATATTACGGATATCATTGAGGGCATCAAAGACCCGGAAGATATCAACACCATTCTTGTGCGCGGCTGCAACGAAATGGTCTACGACGTCATCGGGATAGTGCCGGTAGCCGACAAGGTTCTGCCCGCGGAGGAGCATCTGGATAGGGGTATGGGGAAGTTCCGCCTTGAGCGCGCGCAGCCGATCCCAAGGATCGTCATTTAAAAACCGGATACACGTATCAAACGTGGCACCGCCCCAAGCCTCGACCGAGAAAAAACCGCATGTGTCAATCTCGCGTGCAAGCGGGATCATATCCTCGGTACGGAGGCGCGTGGCAATAAGGGACTGGTGGGCATCCCGGAGTGTTGTATCTGTAATATGAACTTTGTGGGAACCGGAAGAACGCATTATGGAAACCTCAGGGCCTCCGTAATAAAACATTTAGCCTCTAAAAAATTCACCGGTAAAGTATAAAAAATTCACTAACTGGTATAAACGCAAAAAAAAACGCGCAGATTGCGCATATTCCTGCCACCAGATCCCCGGATCTGGTACAGAACCCGGGGCACAATGTCCCTCCTGTCCGATATCCACGGGCTGCCAGCAATTCTGTAATATCACTCGCCCGGACCATCGCATCATGGATCAGGACGAGGCCGGCAGGTACTATGTTCTTTGTCCCCCACAACTGCCCTTTTAGTTTCATAGCGGTCTGAATTCGTGAAAGATCATTAAACAGTGATTCCGCCATCTGCATCGCGCATTCTCCTGTCATTCCCATGTCAAATCCGGTTCTTTTCCCGAAAGCCCAGACAGCAACAGACAGGAAATCCCCGGATTTCTGTTCGGCATACAGCCACGTACCGATAAGGAAGACAAGTGCCATTCTCACAAAATATGAGAACCCGTTCCCTCCGGAGATCACGATAAGGATCGCGACAAAGCCAATGAGCGCGAGCATTCCCGGTATCACGGATCGGGACCGGACTGAACGCGTGTGCGGCGTAAAGATCAGCCACCAGAGGAAGACTGCAAAAGCACCTTCAATACTTACGAACGCGGCAATGGAAAGAAGAGCTGCACTTCCTAATCGTACCCGTGCATCCTGCATGCCGCCTCCTGTATCTCATCCATTGTGAGGTTAAACGGGCATCTTCCCGCGCCAACGAGTCGTTTGATAAGTGCAGGAGCATACTGCCACCGCAGGATCGAGTCTGGTACCCTGCCGAGATCGCAGAGTTCTCCCCCGGCAATCTCCCAGAGCCGATCTACGCGCGGGAATGCACTCTGTTCATGGGTAAATACCACGGTGATTCCCTGATCCCGTGAAGTGAGATCTCTGCACAACCGTTCTTTTTCACCGCAGTCAAGGGAACTGAATGGCTCATCGAGCAGCAGGAGGTCATACTGCCGGGAAAGGACACAGGCAAAGTGGAGTCGTTTCAGTTCTCCCCGGCTCAGGGAAAACGGTGACATATTCCCGGATATTTCAAGTCTTGCAGACCGGAGTACAGTATCAGTATCGAGTCCCCATGATGCGCATTCTTCTGCTACAGACAAGCCGGTGATATGGAATTCCGGGAACTGAGTCGAAAGCATCATGTTTTTGATACCTTCACGGACTACTGTGCCCCGCACTGGGGGACAGAGTCCTGCCATAAGAAGGGCAAGGGTGGATTTTCCGCTCCCGACCAGCCCGGTGACGAGGTGAATCCCTTCTGAAAAAGTTCCACATGCAACAAGAGACCATATGCCACGCTCTACCGTGACACCATCGAGGACCAGTCTCATACCCGGCACCGCCATGAGAGAGGATAAAACGGTGTGCCGGATAAGGATGTAAAAACCGTTTCCGGCGTCCCGGCATATTTCACCATTCCACGTTCGACAAAGAGAAGGTGATCACTGTGCGCTGCGGTCTCCATCTGTTGGGTGCAGCGGATAACGTAGGAGGCGCCTGACTCCCGTATGACGGTCTCCATGTGGTCGCAGTGAGCCGTGTCAAGGTGTGAGTCGTATTCATCAAGGACCAGTAATTTCGGGGAATTCACAACCGCGGCAGCAAGCGCGACAAGCATCTTCTCCCCGCCAGAGATTTCGCGCATCTCCCGGGAAAGGAGGTGCCCGATACTAAGGGTGTTTGCGATCCGGCGAACTGCCTCATCGGTATCGCGGCAGGGGGTATGACAGAACCGGAGCGCGGACGCGATCTCATCAGACACACGCGAGAACAGGATATTTTTGTCCGGGAATTCGTTCACCCATCCCATTTCCGTCTCACGCGGTGAAACGCCATCGATATGGATCTGCCCGGCATCCGGAATTGCGATCCCGGCACAGAGCTTTAAGAGGGTAGTCTTACCGCTACCGTTAGGTCCAACGACAGAAGTAATCCCGGGGGGAACAGTGAGAGTATCGATGGTGAGGGAATGATACCGGATGTTCGTTATGGTGATCATGGCAACCGCTGCGCAATCAGGTATGCGGCATAGGCTTTTACTGTGTCACCTGGAAGGAAGATCAGGACGCCGCCAACCAGCGCAGCAACCGGCATCATGCCCGTGGAGTACATCAGCCATAGCGCACCTGGAATGAGGATGAGGACCGTTGCAATGACAAGACCGGTAATCCGCACCAGCCGCGATTTTTTTTCATAGGCTAATCCGGCCGCAAGTGCCGCCAGAATAAATCCGATCAGGTATCCCCCGGAGGGACCGAGCAATACCCCGATGCCCGCGATCCCGTTGTGGAAAACGGGCAGCCCGAGTGCACCGAGCATGATGTACAGGGTGACCGGGATCACCGCATACCGTTTCATGACCGCCCCGGCCAGAAGGACAAAGAGAGTCTGCAGGGTGAGGGGGACCGGAAAGAACGGGATCGAGACCCAGCTGCCCAGTGTGATGAGGGCTATGAACGCGGCAGAATACGCAATGATCCGTGATCGTTGGAGATCCCCAAACATCGTCAACCATTAAAAATTAATTGGTTGACGATAAAAAAGTGATCCTCTCAAAGATGGTAACAATCACCGGCAATAACGCGCTCGAGTTTACCGTTGTCTTTTCGTATGATGAGCGCGCCGAACTCATCGATATCCACCGCTTCTCCCTCAAAACTGTTCTTCAGCGTCCGGATATCCACCCGGCGATCCAGGGTGCAGGACAGGCTCTTCCATTCACGGATGATAGTATCATACTCCCCGCTTTCGATAAGGAGGTAATGACTCTCGAATTCTTTTAATATGCGGGCAAGGAACGATGCCCGGTCAACTTCGTGCCCGACTTCAGCGGAGATGGAGGTGATCTCTTTTTGCAGGGCGGGCGTGAACTGGTCAAGCGGGACATTCACATCGATGCCTATGCCGAGCAGGCAGTAATGTACGTTATCCGCTTCTGCCGCGAGCTCAAGAAGAAGCCCGGCCACTTTTTTGTTGCCGATGAAGATATCATTCGGCCACTTGATCAACGCCCCGAGATCAAACTCTTTTCTTATAGCGCGTGCGACAGCAACAGAACCTGCCATCGTGATCATGAAGACGCGCTCGATAGGAATATGGGGTTTCAGTACAACTGTTATCCAGATCCCCCCGCTCGGCGAGATCCATGCTCTTCCCATCCTGCCGATACCGCCGGTCTGCTCTTCAGCGATGATCACCATGCCGTGCATCTTTTCTACATCCCCTTCAGAGCAGATCTGCTTGCCCACCCAGATTGTAGAGGGGGTGTTCTCCATGTAACGCATCTTTTTGCCAACAAACTGCGTCCTGAGCCTTTTGTGTATCTCATACGGGAGGAGCTTATTGCTCGTTCGCGTGAGACGGTACCCCTCTTTCTGGGATGACGAGATGTCATACCCCATCATGCGCAGTTCGTTGATATGTTTCCAGACTGCCGAGCGCGTGATTCGGAGTTCGTTACTTATAATCTCCCCGGATAAGGGTGCATCGGCTCGTTCAAGAATTTCCAGTACTTTGAATGCAGAGTCCGGCATGACAGTCACCGTTTCGAATTAATCTGTTCTGAGGGCAGGGGGCAGGGATCTTTTCCGCACACCTGCTTTAAGATGGCTGATTGGTTCTCCATGAGCGTGGCAAGGTCGAAGATACCGGTAATATCGACAACCCCGATCGCCCCGATTACCACTCCCTCATCATCCCTGATGGGAGCGACAGTCACCGGTACCCCTTTATATGCACCAGTCTTCGGGGTAGTCCTTATGAGCTTGTTCACTGCAATCACCTCTGAGAGGATCGGACCTTCATAATTCCGGTCGATCACCCTGCCGTCTTCTACCCGTAAGCCGGGTTTTTCCCGGGATTTTGCCGTCATCGGCAGATTGTGAAGAAGTTCGTGGATGGCGAGAATGATGGGTTCAAGTGCGGTTGAATCAGCGCTCGCAGAAAAAGTATAGCGGTGCATCGGTTTACCTCATAAATCTGTCCCATTTCTATCTAGAATAAGGTTTGCGTTCCCGCGGTGCAGAAACTTTTCAAAAATACGCGTGACGGGAATTCATGGATACTTGTCACAATTATTTTTCCTTTGCCGATCTTTCTCTCAATGAGGATTGCCCCTTCGCTGGAATTTCCCGTGGCATCTCCCTCATGTGCAGGGAATATCCCGTCACATTCGATCCTCATTGGATCGTAATCCGCTACAAGCGATTCCGTTACCGGAGATAAGGCACAATCGATCCGGCGCGGGTGGCAGTCATGGCGATACATGACCGGAAACGGGAGCCAGTCATAGGCATCAGCACGATCGATTGCTGCACCGAATACCAAAAGGTGCCCCCCGCTTTCAACAAATTTTGTTATCCGGGAGGAGGAAGCCCGGAGTGCGGGCAACAGGCAGGAATATGCCGGGTTCGCAAAACCCGTGGGGATGATGAGACAGTTGAAAATGCCCCGGAAGAAGGGGGCGGCAAGCATATACGGGGTGACCAGTTCGCACATAATACCGCAGTCCTCAATGTACCGGTTGAAATGCTGGGATGTCTCCCAGACGAAACCCGCGCGACAGGTCACCCCTTGATCACCCCGATAGGCGAGAGGCGTGCAACCAGTTGCGAGAGCCCGGCATCATGAACCACCCGTACCACCTCGTCACTGGATTTGTATACCTCCGGGGCCTCATCCGCGATTGCGGCATCGTTCGGCGCACGGACATAAATTCCTGATTTCAGCAGATCCAGAGCTACATCTCTCCCGCTAAGGCGTTTTTTGGCCTGCGACCGGCTCATCACTCGCCCTGCGCCGTGGCAGGTGCTCCCGAAGGTGCGCTCCATCGCAACCTGTGTCCCGCTGAGGACAAATGAAGAGGTTCCCATACTGCCGGGAATGATCACCGGTTGCCCGCACTTTGCAAGGTCAGAAGGAATATCCGGTGAACCCGGTCCGAATGAGCGGGTGGCACCTTTACGGTGCACGCAGACTTTCTGCCGCATACCGTTAACCTGGTGCTCCTCCATCTTTGCCACATTGTGTGCGACATCGTACACAAGAGGCATGCTGTCGTACTCGATGCCGAACAGTTTTGCGAGGTGGAGGCGGGTGGTATGCATGATCAACTGCCGGTTTGCCCACGCGTAATTTGCCGAGGCTGCCATCGCACCAAAATATGCTTTCCCTTCCGGTGACGTGATCGGCGCGCAGGCAAGCTGGCGATCGGGCAGTACGATGTGATACCGTTTTGTCGCGCTATCGAGCACTTTTAAGTGATCGGTGCATACCTGGTGCCCCAGTCCGCGCGAACCACAGTGGATCATGCAGCATACCTGTCCCAATGCAATACCAAAAGACTTCGCCGCTGCCGGTTCAAATATCTCGTTTACCACCTGTATCTCAAGAAAATGATTGCCCGATCCAAGTGTCCCGCCCTGCGGCATCCCGCGCTGGTGCGCTTTTACTGACACTGCATGAGTATCTGCCTGTTTCATGTATCCACCCTCTTCACAGCGCGCCAGATCTCGTTCAAGTCCGTACCCGGATTCGACTGCCCAGCGTGCGCCACGGACCATCATCGTGTTGAGCGACTGGGGAGAGATTTTGAGGGAACTTTTTGCCCCAACCCCGGTTGGTACCGCGAAAAAGAGCTGTTCAACCAGTTCTTTGGGATTTTTAATATCTTTTTGTACGAGCGGGGTCGTAAATAACCGGACCCCGCAATTGATGTCAAAACCGACCCCACCCGGGGATACGACACCCTCATCAAGAGAGAACGCCGCAACACCCCCGATGGGAAAGCCGTAGCCCCAGTGTATATCGGGCATTGCTAGCGCGTATTTTATTATACCGGGCATCGTTGCGACATTCGCGAGCTGCTGTATTGCTCCCGGCTCAAGAGTAACTCCAAGGGATTCCGAGAGGAAGAATTTTCCCGGCACCCGCATTCCAGGGACATATCCCACCGGGACTTCCCATTCGTTGTTGCCTGTCCGGTTCACACCCGCGAGCATATCAGATCATCCCGATGTTGTCCCGATCACGATTGGACACTCAATAATTGATATATGTAATCTTATCTCATGTGAGGTTTTGGTAACGATATAAACCTGCACGAATGAACGGGATGACACTTCCGGACATTTACCCACCGTTTCTGTGGTTTATCCTGATGTGTATGGCGATTCTCTCCCCATCTCTTCGGTTGGTCGGGCACTACACATCAAAGAGGATCTCCAGCGTATAACCCCCAGGCTCTTTCTGAATGACAAGTCCCGAGTACGAGATCCCTTTCACTTCAGTTCCCTTGTTATGCCGCAGAGGATCAAAGAGTTCGCCGTCAAGAGTGGCCTTTAAGTGCAACCTCTCGATTGTTACCTCAGCGTGTGCGATCACGAAGCCATCAACTTCAGAAATATACAACACTTCGGACAAAAAATCAGAGAGCAGGGACTCGATATCGGGAGCATCGAGTGATATCTCCTTTGTTGTCCCCGGTCTCCGGTCGTTCCCATACATCACCTGCATCAGAGCCATGCAGGCATCGGAAAAAAGGGCGCCGGGCGTATCTGCGAGTACCCGTATCTTCACATCCGCAGTATGGGGCAGTTCTTCAAAACTCATCTGCGTTCATGCTTTACCGGGTTTTCATCATCAAAGAATGGGATCATATCGACCCGGATATCATGGAGAAACCGGGCCTGGTGTATGGAGATATAAATGGTGTGAGTTCCGGCTTTTAACAAAACGTCCGACTTTTTCGGGGGTTTCACCCGTGTCGGCAGGAGTATGGGACCTCCGCAGGAAGTACATATGCGAAAATCACAGTCCCTTTTTTCTATATATTCTATGACGGCAGGAGCGATGAAAACTTCACTCAGACCAGAACTATCATGTGAATAACCATGCATTATGCTATTATTATTGGAATGGAGCACTAAAAACGGTTATGGTGGGAGAGACGGGTCAGTTGACCCCTACGATCCTCACTACAATATCGATATACTTCTCTTTCAGTTCGTAGGTGTTCACACCATCAGCATTCCGGATTGCCCGGAGGATGCCGATGCGGGAGGCAATGATGCCAACCATCGAGGCAATCGCATGGAACGTGACCGAAAACCGCTTCTGCAGTTCTGACACGAGTTCGGTGATTGTCACCGACTTGATGGAAATGAAAAGTCTGAGCACTTCGCGCCGGATACCTGTTTTGTCCCGGGAAAGGTAAGACTTCAGACGTCCTTCGATCACTCGTTTGATCTCGGAAGGAGATCTCATACCTTTAGTGTCGCTAGTTTCTCTATATAAACATTTTGATTTTTTGCGTTTTGAAATCGTCGGTAGAATCAACGACTATTTTACCGAAAACTGTAATCTTTCACGGATTTCCTGTGTACACTGATATACCCGGAAACGGAACAGTTCTGGCATATTTGTGCTCCCGGGTAAAAAAGCATCTGGTAATTATTTAATCGTTTGTCAACAGATGAATATGACATGGGATTAATCAACTACAATATCGAAAAATATTCCCCAAAACAGTTGGTGATAATCCCGTTAGTCCTCCTCATTATATCGGTTGTATCCCTCACGGTTACAATGGCGATGACGGGTATGCCGGTGACACCGGGCATCGATTTTTCCGGCGGGACCGCAGTAACGGTGATAACACCCGATTCAAAAGAGCAGATACAATCAGTATTTGCCGGGTACCCGCTCATTGATATCGGAGAAGGGGTGAACAACGGGAAATTTATCAAGTTCGGGACGATGGATGATGCGAAATTCAAGTCGCTCTCAACGTTAATCGATCAGAAATATCCCAATGCAAAGGTCGACCAGATCGGCGAATCCTTTGGGAAAACCCTCCAGTCACAGGCAGCGATAGCAATCGTCCTCGCGTTTATCGGCATGGCAATTGTCATCTTCATCTCATTCCGCACGTTTGTGCCGTCATGCGCTGTCGTGTTATCAGCATTTGCAGATATGGCGATGACTGCAGCGGTAATGAATGTCATCGGGATTCCCCTCACACTGGGAACCACTGCCGCGCTCCTCATGCTTATCGGGTATTCTGTGGACAGCGATATCCTGCTCACCACCCGCGTCCTCAAGCGACAGGGTAAGCTTAACGACAAGCTTACCGGTGCATTTCGTACCGGTATAATCATGACCTCAACGACGATCGCGGCGGTGGTCGCACTGCTCCTTGTCTCATGGTTCGGTCAGGTACAGATCATCTATGAGATATCCGCGGTGCTCCTGATCGGGCTATTCTTTGATATCCTGAATACCTGGCTTACGAATGTCGGCATCCTGAAATGGTATGTCCTGAAAGGGGGCGGAAAATGAAGGAAGCGAGAATAAAAGATCTCGTGAAAGACTGGCGTATTATCACGCTCATCCTTCTAGTTGTCCTCTCGGTTATCATCATCTATCCACACTTTGATAATAATGGCAACCTCGCGACAAACCTCCAGTACGGTCTCGATCTCCAGCAGGGTGCATGGCTCCAGCTTGAATTCAAGGCGGAAGTAATCGGGTTCACGACTGACCTCACAGAGGAACAGTTCATAGCAAACCTTTCAAAGAACCTTGATACTGAAGTACTGCTTGTCGATGCGAACCACCTTGAGATCCGGAAATCCTATACGCAGGATGTGCTTGAATCGCTTGTTGCAACTTCCGGTGGTAAGCTCACTTCATACCAGCCCGGTGTGTCGAAGAGTACCGCAGACACTGTGAAACGGATCCTTGAGAACAAGATTAATACGATGGGCACAAAGGATGCAAAAGTTAACACCCTGACCGGTCTGAACAATGTAGCCCGCTACATCCGGGTGGAACTCGCTGGAGTCGATATGAAACAGGCACAGGAGATTGTCGGGAAGCAGGGGAAATTCGAGATCCGGATACAATCGATTGGTAACGCAACTGAACATGTCCTGTACGGCGATGCGATTACGAGTGTCCAGGTGCCAGGTCAGGAACCGCCCGGAAGCAATAAGTGGGGTGTAGGTTTCACACTCAGTGAAGCCGGTGCAAATTCGTTCCGTGAAGCTGCTATCAAGTACGGCGCCACGGTCGATCCCAACCACCACCAGCTTGCGATGCTGCTCGATAACAAGACGGTTTACTCCGCACCACTCTCTGAAGATCTTGCAAGCCAGCTGCAGAGTCGGACCACCCGCCAGCTTTTTGCTTCTACAGGTGCTGGAACAGCTGGAATGCAGCAGGCAACGAACCTTGAGATCCATCTTCGTGCCGGTGCATTGCCCATTGATGTAAGTGTTGCGGGGTCGGGATCGACATCGGCTGCTCTCGGTGAACATTTCAAGATGATGGCACTGCTTGCCGGTATCCTCGCGCTTATCACCGTTGCATTTGTGATCTATTACCGGTACCGCGAACCCAGCATAGTGCTTCCCATGGTATTGATTAATGCATCGGAGATAGTCATCCTCCTGGGGTTCATCAGTCTCATCAAGTTCCAGATGGATCTCCCGACCATCGCTGGTCTGATCGCAGTTCTTGGAACCGGTATCGATCAGCTGGTCGTGATTACGGATGAGATCCTCCATGAAGGTAAAGTCCCGTCTCCGAACCTTTACTTAAAACGGTTGTCGCGTGCGCTTGGCATCATCATGGTTGCAGCAGGTACTGTGATTATTGCGATGCTGCCCCTTGCGCTCATGGATCTCTCTACGCTTAAAGGATTTGCTATCATCACAATAATGGGTGTCCTCGTCGGCGTTATTGTTACCCGTCCCGCGTACGGGAAGATCATCATGGAGATCCTCTCCGAGTAACAATACCATACATTTATCTTTTTTTTTATCAACTATTGTTCCGGGTATGGAAAATGAGCAGACCGGTTTTGTATGATTTTTTTGCCACCTGGTGCGGTCCCTGTCGGATGCAGACACCAATACTTGAAGAATTAGCAAAAAAGATGGGAACTGCTATCGAAATTAAAAAAATTGATGTTGATGCGCACATGGATCTTGCAGAAAAATATGGTATCCGTGTTGTGCCGACACTGATCATCGAGAAAGACGGGAAAGTTGTCCAGACGATGGAAGGAGTCACTGACGTTTCCACGCTCGAAAAACTTCTTGTGCCGCTGGTGGGATAAGTGAAGATCGGTATTGTCGGCGGCACGGGAGATATAGGGGAAGGGATGGCATTGCGCCTCTCCCCCATCTTTGATCTCGTGGTTGGTTCGCGGGAGAAAGAGAAAGCAGTGGCAACTTGTCAGATGTGTACCAGCACCCTGAAGACCCGGGGGCACGAGTGTTCGATCACCGGTGTCTCCAACCAGGAAGCTGTCGACAATGCTGATGTTGTGATCCTCGCAATCCCTTTCAAGCATGTGGTTCCAACATTAGAAACCCTGCATGGATTTGAAGATAAGATTGTGATCAGTCCGGTGAACCCTATGGAAAAACGTGAATTCTTCACATTTGTTCCCCCACCGGAGGGCTCCGCGGCATTGATGGTGAAACGACTTCTGCCTCCTGAAGTAAAGATCTGCTCCGCGTTCAATACCATCGCGGCAAACCGGTGGAAGGCGCTGGATGAGGAACTCTCATACTCGGTGCCGGTATGCGGAGATGATGACGGCGCAAAACAGGAAGTGATGGCGATTGTGAACCGGATCTCGCAGTTGAAGGCATTCAATGCTGGTCCGCTCGCGGTCTCGTCCATGGTGGAATCGCTCACACCGCTCGTCCTCAATATCGCCCGTTACAACAAGATGAAGGATGTCGGGATCCAGTTCCGTTAAAGTACGAAAGATTGTCGCGATCCTCTCGGGCTGGTTTGGCGAGATCCCTTGGTGGCCCGGAGATACCGATGAAGTGATGATCGGCGCAATTCTGACCCAGCAGACACGGTGGGAGAATGTTGAGCAGGCGCTTCTCCGGTTGAAAATCGACAACCTCGTTACATTATCTGCCATTCATTCAGCGGATCCGGTGAAGATTGAGCAGGCTGTACGATGCACCGGGTTTTATCATATCAAAGCCCGGAGGTTGAAGGCGCTTGCGGCGCACGTGATGGATACGTATGGGGGTGTGGAAGGGATGTTTACTGTGCCAACCGCTAAACTCCGTGCAGGACTTCTTGCGGTGAACGGGATAGGCGAAGAGACGGCAGACAGTATCCTCTGCTACGGGTTTTCCCGCACAAGTTTTGTCGTTGATGCGTACACTGAACGGATCGTGCGCTGTGCCGGGATACCCGTAAAGCGATCCGGATTAAAAGAACTGTTTGAAAGAAATCTTCCCGGGGATCTATTTGTGTACCGGCAGACCCATGCCCATATCGTTGAATACGCGAAACGGTTCTGTGCAAAGAAGAGGTGTGACGAGTGTCAGATAGCGATTTTGAACGGATAGGCAGACGGTTATTTGCCGAGCACTTGGTTGGCGGTAATTTCGGGAACATGAGCCGGCGGGAAGGAGACCGTGGATTTTTGATCAAACGGACCGGGGCATACCTTGACGCTCCCGGTGAATATGTCTTTGTGCCATTTGTGGGGGATGTCCCAAAGGACGCATCCAGTGAATACCGCGTCCATCGTGCAGTATACGCGAGAACCCCGCATCTCGCGATCGTCCACGCCCACCCGCCGTTTGCCGTTGCGGCATCGCTTGTCATGGATTCGATAAAACCTCTTGATAGTGAGGGAGAGATGTTCTGCCCCCTGATCCCGGTGATAATCGGAGACCCGGGTTCGCAGACACTTGCAGACAATGTCGCAGCTGCCCTTGTGTATTCAAAACTTGTCATTGCCCGGGGTCATGGTACCTTTGCCGCCGGAAACACCCTTGACGAAGCCTTCCAGCTGACCTCCCTTGCCGAGCATGCGTGCAAGGTTCTCGCGCTAAAAAAGATTCTCTCCTAAATTAAACACGAGAAGCGATCTTCCTGCATATGGTTTTTTAGGAAAAGAAGAAATTATTTTGGCTGTTTAGGCTGGAGGAGCTGGATCTCCCGTATGATCTCCCTGTGGAAAACAAGGAGCATATCCGAGATCATGCCGAACATGAAAATCTCGATACCGACAACGATGAGGAGCACCGTGAGGATTGTGAGGGGGATGTGCTCTATATTACGCAGCCATTCGAGCAGCACGTAGATTCCTGTAAGGACACCAAGAAGAGAAGTAAAGAGCCCCATCATACCAAAATAAAACATCGGGTTGTTCACCCGTGCAAGCCGGTAGATTGTGGTGACAATTTTCACGCCGTCATGCAGCGGGGAGAGTTTGGTTGCCGTTCCCGGGCGCCGTGAGTATTTTACCGGTACGACCATGATCCGCTGCCCGTTCCTCACTGCTTCGACAGAGATCTCTGTCTCTATCTCAAAGCCCTTTTCTCTTAGGTTCATCTGCTGGATAGCGAGCCGGGTGAATGCCCGGTAGCCGGAAAGGATATCGTGAAGATCCCGGCTATGGGCAATCTTAAAGAGGAGATTTAACATGTGGTTGCCAAAGAGGTTGAGGCGGGAGAACGCCCCCTCTTCCGCATTGATGAGCCGGTCGCCAATCACTTGGTCAAAGCCCAGAAAGAGCGGCGTTAACATCTTTTCAGCATCTTTTGCCGAATAGGTGCCATCCCCATCGAGCATGAGGATGTATGGCTGCTCAATAACCTCAAAAGCTTCAATGATCGCGTTTCCTTTCCCCTTGCCCGACTGGGTCTTGACCATGGCGCCCGCTTCACGGGCCGTTTTTACTGTATTGTCCGTGCTTTTGCCGTCAATAACAAGAATGTTGTTATATCCGAATGCCTTGAACTCCCGGATAATAGTACCGATGGTCGGGCTCTCATTGAGGGTGGGAATGAGGATGCAGACCTCGTCTTTGTTGAATTTCATTGGTATAGTATTTTTAATCCGGTGTCATAAGTGCTTCTATGCATCTCCCGAAAAAGGGATTGCGGGCGCTTGGTATTGCAGAGAGCTATTCCGGAAGGTCGCATTCCACCCTCTCGGGAGTGGTGATGCGAAAAGATCTGCAGGTCGACGGGTTTGCCTTTGCGACGGTAACGGTCGGCGGGATGGATGCCACCGGCGCAGTCCTGAAAATTATCACGGCTCTCGACCGCAGGGATATCAACGTGATTATGCTCTCCGGGTGCGTAATCGCGTGGTTCAATGTGATGGACCCTCTTACGATCACAAACGAGACACGCATTCCGGTCATCTGCGTGACATACGAGGATTCGGAAGGGCTCGAACCGGATATTGCAGCGCATTTTCCCGGCGACGAAGAGCGTCTCGCAGCATACCATCTGCTGGGGAAGCGTCTTCCGGTCACGCTGCACAACGGGCAGAAGATATTTATCCGGGGCTGGGGAATCTCTCTTGCAGATGCTACCCGTCTCTGCAGCGACTTCACTCTCGCGGGCAGGGTCCCGGAACCTCTCCGTGTCGCACGGCTCTGTGCACGGGCAGCGCACGCAGCTCAATCTGCGTCATAATTCTGTCAAAGAATGATACCGGCCCGATACAGGAACGTTCATATTTTTAGAAGAAAAATGAAATGAAATAGTAGTTGAGGTTAGCGATGTCACCGATAAAAAAACCATCCCGGTGGGTTTGTCTGGAATGTCATTATATCTATGATCCAGAAAAAGGGGACAAAAAAGGCAACACCCCCCCCGGGGTTACATTTGAAGACCTCCCGGATACGTGGCGCTGTCCCGAATGTAACATCCTGAAAGCGAAAAAAGGGGTATTTAAACGGCTCGATGACTCAAACCGCAAATAACTGAAATCCCTAATTTTATTAAAATCGCTGCCAGCCGGTCTCAAGCACGATATGAGTGGCGTGAGATGATCTTTCCCGTCGTGGTATCATAAATCTCCGCAGTCACCAGATCGCCCGGGTGAAACGTTTTATCGTTGAAATCGAGTGCAACCCGTTCGCCCGGTAACCATGTGGTCCCCTTACACCCCTCGCCGCTTATTGTCTGGATGCCGAAATGGTGAGTGGGGATGAAATCCTCTCCATGCATCGTCAGTATCTTGCAGGGAACCGGCTGCTCGTTTTTAAAAAATTTTGCTATCAGGTTCTCGTTCTGGAATGGGGCGAGTCCCGTGTGGAGGATTATAACCCGGCTGTCGTAATTGAGTGCACCGGTTTTTTCATCAACATGGGAGATACTGGTAATTTTGAAAATTGCCGGTATCTCGCCATTGTCCCATGCCAGTGAAGGCAGCACGAGAAGCAAGGCGAGCACGATTGCTGCAAACGCAAACAGGACGGCTAACATGAGGGCGATGGCAATCAACTGGGAATTTGCATCCGATACAGAGGAATAAGAAGACACCAATCCGGAGCTTATGGGTAATTCGTGATAAGTATTTGGAAATCGATCGGGAATGACCGGGATGCTATACTTACCGGCTTGCTAACAGACAACGAACAGGTACCGGACACATATTCCTGAAAACGACAGTTGTGCCATCTCCACCAAAATATATACCTGATAAACGATTATTGGATCAAGACCATTGTGGTTACACCTGGGACTGCATACGATGATATCCTCGCCGGAGTGCACTGATTTTGCCGATCCCACAAAGAGCGGGTGGGAATTTTATCGTAAAGGGCTCGCGCTCGGCAGGCAGGGGAGGCATGAAGAGTCACTCCAGTCTTTTTCGGAGGCACTTGCTGCTGATTCCACATGTGCCCTTGCATGGGTCGGACAGGGCTTTGCCCTTGGCAAACTGGGACGGTTTGAGGAAGAGATCGAGTGCTGTGACAAGGCGATCGAACTGGATCCCTGTTGTGTCGACGCATGGAACAATAAGGGATTTGCTCTCGGAAAACTGGGAAAGTTTGAGGAGAAGGCGAACTGCTGCCACCGGGCGCTCGAGATTAATCCTGAGAGTGCCGTCGCGTGGAACAACATGGGTGTCGCTGTTGGCATGCAGCGGAAGTATGAGGAGGAGATCCGGTGCTGTGAACGGGCAATTGCCCTGCGCCCGCGGTTTCTGTCGGCATGGGTGAATAAGGGGTACGCGCTCGGCAAACTGAAGCGATATGATGACGAGTGTGAGTGTTACGACCGCGCGCTGAAGATCTACCCGTATTATTTCTCTGCGCTCGCGAACAGATCGACTACCCTTATACACCTGAAAAAGTACCGAGAGGCTATTGAATCGATCGACCAGGTGCTCTCGATCGATCCGGAGAATGCAAAAGCCCTGTACCGTAAGGGGTTGGCGCTTGCCTTGCTTGGCAGGCACAAAGAGGCAATTCCCAGCCTTGAAAGGGCGCTTGCGCTCAATCCCACGATCGCCGATGCATGGGTGGTCCTCTCCAATTCTAACTTTTTACTGGGGAATCTCGAAGCGTCAGCACGGGCGTTCGACCAGGTATATTATATTGATATCCGCGACATCCGTTCCGGGCTTGTCAAGGGTTTATCCCTCCTCGCGGCGGGAAAACGCGATGAAGGTCTCCGCTGCTTTTCCGATGTGCTGGGTATCCTGCTCAGGTAGCGTCCGGACGACCGGATAACGGCGCCATGCCCTCGTTATTTATGGCTCCCGCACGAACCGGGAACTATGGATGTTGAGGAATATGTCCGCCGGGGGCTTTTTTCCGGTGAACGTGAAGATGCTGTTTTAAAAAAACTCACGGATCACATCGTCTCCATAAAAAATGCCAACCCTGTATATGCATCTGCATTTGCGCGTGCGGTCATTGAAGAAGTGAAAAATACCCAAGGTCTGTCCGGTGATTTTTTTGAGTATGAGCCGGCTGGCGTAAAGATGGGTGAATTCGGCGTCGGATCACGCGGAAAGGGTGATTTTTTTGCCCACCGCGAGATCGCCCGAATAATCGGCAAGACGTCCGCATCTGTAGGTGTAGATGAAATGGATGATGCCGGTGCGGTTAAAGCCGGCGGCGAGTATATCGTGTGTACGGTTGACGGGATGCACTCCCGGCTCTCCGATTACCCGTTTCTTGCCGGATTCCATGTGACCAGGGCAACACTGCGTGACCTGTACGTGATGGGCGCACGGCCAGTCATGCTCTTTTCTGATATACACGTTGCTGATGATGGCGATGTGGCAAAGATTTTTGATTACACTGCCGGGGTCACGACAGTTGGCGAGGCGATGAACGTGCCACTTGTTACGGGTTCGACCCTGCGAATTGGCGGCGATATGGTGCTCGGGAGCCGGTTGACGGGCTGTGTCGGTGCCGTTGGTGTCGCACAGCACCTGACCGCACGGAAATCCACAGCACCCGGCGATGTAGTTCTGATGACGCAGGGCGCCGGTGGTGGCACTATCGCCACAGCCGCAATTTATTCCGGGTTCCCCGAAGTTGTTGAAGAGACGATCAACCTCAACTTTCTCATCACCGCTGAGGCGCTGATTGCGAGCCCGGTATTTTCCGAGATCCATGCCATGACCGATGTGACGAATGGTGGACTCCGGGGAGACGCATTTGAAATGGCAGAAACAGCACAGTGCCGCATCGTCATCCGTGAAGAGGCGGTGAGTTCGCTTGTTGAACCCCATGTCCGCGATATGCTCGAAACGCTTCGTATCGATTACCTCGGAGTCTCGCTCGATTCGCTCCTGATTGTTGCTCCCGGAGCGGTGTCAGAAGAGATCTGCCGCACCGTCTGTTCCACTGGTGTCGCGTGCCATGAAGTCGGGTACGTGGAAACCGGAAAACCGGATTCCGTCCTCCTGATCGATGGCAAAGAACATGATTTCTCGCCACGGTTCCGGGAATCCGCCTATACCCCGGTAAAAAAAGTGGTCGATACCGATATGCGCGACTTCGAGGAGATGAAGAAAGGCGTTCTTCGTGCATCGGAAGCAGCGATCAAAAAGAAGCAGCGCGTCTTACAGCGCCTCGTGCCGCAGAAAAAATAATATTTCAGGATTCTGGGATTAAAGAAAATGTTTCACGAACCGCCGTGCCAAGGCGCGACCCGGTGAGGCGTCGTGCCGATCCCATCAGGGGGTAGTAACCTCACAATGCGATGTGAGTGTTTCTTTTATACCGTTCCATTTCTTTTACTCATTCAAATTAGAGATGCGCCCGATGTTCCTATTCTTCCGGTTTTGTTGCGGTCACGCAGATGTTATAGGCAAGTTGTGGGATCCGTTTTTCAACGAACGGCTCCACCCTGCGCGCGAACTTGAACAGCGGGTCGATCATGTCGATATGAGCGAATGAGCACCAGCTTACGTGAATATCGGAAAATCCCGCGTCATAAAAGATCCCGTACATCTCGTCTTCATCATAATACCGTTCCCCGAAATCTTTCATGAGGATATGTTTGACTTTTATCTTCTCACTCAACAGGTACAGCGCCGGAATGCCACGGGTAACGAGTTTTTTCCCGAGCGTGCATATGGCGATCGCACCGCCCGGCTTCAATACCCGGTACGCCTCAGACAGCATCGCCTTGGGATATCTTAAATAACTGAAGACGAGCAGGCTTGAGACGGCATCAAACGTATTGTCAGAAAACGGGATGGTCTCACCGGTTCCGATGGTGAAGTCTGACGCAGCACACCGGAGACGCGCCCGCTCGATCATCCTCCGGCTCAGGTCAATTCCCACTGCATTGCCACCTTCATTCGTGTATTTCTCAACAAAGAGCCCGGTCCCGCACCCGATATCAAGGAGTCGCGCGCTTTTCGGGAGCGACTGCATCAGGAGCCAGCTGATGTGCGTGTGGTAACATCTTCCCTTGGGAAAATCATAATAAGTGTCGTAGATGTCAGCAACCTCGTCATAATGCTGCTGGATCTTCTCCTGTTTTGCCGTGCTCATTCAAACACATCCTGGATACCGGTAGCGAATGCGTCGATCTGGATATACTCACTGTTGCAGTGCCCGATCTGGTAGTCCGCATCGGCAATGGCGATGGCGAGCCGGGGGTCATTATAATCACAACGGGTGATCGTCCTCACTTCAGAGAGAACCTCCCTGCCCGAGAGCCCATAATCGATCATCAGCGACTCAAGCTGACGGATCGCAGTGCGGGTATCGCCCTTCCGGACTGCGTCCAGTGCCGATGCGGTGATGGTTCCGGTCTCTGACAGGGAAATTCCCTGTATATCTTTGCATTGCCCGGAAACGAGCGCCACCTGCAGGAGCAGCACCGCTTTTCTCAGGTCACCTTGTGCAGCCTGTGCAATTAGTTCGAGATCATCATCGGAACAGGGGAATGCACCGCCGTTCTCTTGTGCCCTGATAGCCGCCATATGGCGGATCATCACGTCGATACTGACCGGCGCAAAAAAAAGCGGGAGGCACCGTGACGTTATCGCCGGAATGATGGCACTCTGGTTCGTGGTCGAGAAGATGAACCGGCAGGTCCCGCTGTACCGTTCCATAATCCTGCGCAGCCCCTGCTGGGCGTCGCGGGTGAGGGCATGGGCATCTTCAAAGACCATCAGTTTGAACGCGGCATCGAGCGGTCGCATCGATGCGTACGACTTGAGGATGTACTTGAAATTGACGATCAGGCTCTGGCTTTTCTGGTACAGGTGGGCATACCGCTCGTCCTCTTCGAGCAGTTTTTTTCCCTGCGAGAAAAGATCTGCGGTCTGGAAGACGGAGGTGTTCATCTCCCAGTTCTCGCCATAGAATTTTTTTGCGAAACATTCGATGGCAACACTCTTTCCTGTCCCGTGTGGACCGGAGAGCATGAGGTGGGGGACGGTGCCGGATGCGGCGAATGAGGCGAGGCGTGCGATCACCGACTCCTGCCCACGGATCTCTTCAAGTCGGGAAGGGCGGTACCGTTCAGTCCATAGCATGTCCGAGCCTCGCAGTCATCTCACGTATTGCCTCTCGCAAAAGATAATGGTTGTCCAGTGATGTTATGAGATGCGTTCTCTCGATTTTTGTGAGTTCAGTACAGGCACGTGCAATCTCCGGAAGGGCACGGGTCAGTTCGTCAACGATCGTCAGTGTAGCTGTCCGGGCGGTGCGGGAAAGGGGGTTGAGATCGATTGCGATGACTTTTTTACCCATGCGGACGAGTGCCTCACACCGATCACCGTCTTCGAGCGGAACGAGCACTACATCCGCCGCGAACATCCCCTCGCGGCGGCACCACGCCCGGTCGTGCGAGAGCGCGAGCAGGCGTTCGGCTTTGCCTGCAAACACCTCCACTTCAGCGTCCCGGAGCAGTCCCTCGATCTGCCTCACCCGTTCTTCGGTGCGGTGGAACAGGTTCACTTCCACGAGGGCGTGGCATGCACGCTGGAGGGCAGCAATCTCCGGCGCGGCAAGTGCAGCGGTATTCCCATTGATGGAGATCACTGGGTGCCGTGCGGAAAGGAGCATCGCCGCCGCAGTCCGTTCGGCGATCCGTGCGCTGTCGGTTGTCCGTTCACCGAGAAGGTAATCAAACGCTTCGCCCCTCCCGTGCGCGGTAAGCCCCTCCCACGAAACGATCCCCTCCCGTGCGCATTTTGCAAGCCGTTCACGGACGACAAGCGACCGGTAGCGCGGGTGATCCGGGGGGATCATGGCACTTCCTCCACGATCCTGACCCCGGATTCTGCCATATGCAACTCGTATACCTCCCCGAACGCCCGGAGCACCGGTCCTGCGCGGGCTCCGTATGCAAAGACGCCGTTCCCCAGCATCGTCATGCCAGCCGGCACATCGGCACTGTCGCATTCGCCGAACACCTGTCTCACTTCGGAAGTCAGAAGTCCGCTCTTGTCCGCAAATTCACGGGAGAGCCGGAAAAAATCCGCTATGCTGTCCGGCGAATCCCGCGGGAACGCACGGGTCACCCTGTCCATCTGTGCCGGTGAACCGAGCACAGAGGGTGTGTGGATGGGACCGAAACTGATTGCATACAGGGATTCGGTGAGATCAAACCAGCGTTCGATGTGCCCATCGATCCCTGCTCCAGTCCGCACCACGCGCCCACCACTCTGGCACGCAGCGACATCCCCGAGCCCGGTGCGATGAAGGACTTCGGTCTCATGCGCGATAGTAGCGATCCCGTGTGCGTCCATCCCGCACCCATACAACCGGTCCAACGCCGTAAGAGATGCGAGCAGTGCGGCGGCGGAGAGCCCGAATCCAGCACCGATCGGTAGCCGGCATTCTGTCACGACAGCAGCACTGACACCGAGCCGGCCCATCGCAGAGAAGAGTGGGGGGGAATCATGCGTGAGCACGGATGGCGCCCCGGTCCCGTCCTGTCTCCGGATGGTAACCGATGGTGAGGAAGCAGCACTGACCGTTACGGTCACCCCTTCATTGATGACAATCCCCGCGCCGATGCTACCGGTCGTTGCCAGATCGCGCCCGTCCACGCGCCTGAAGTAACCGGATATATGCCCGGGACAGAATGCAGTTACGGATGCAGGTGTCATGGTGGTCAGTGCTTTGTATGAAAAGGTATTGTGCGCGTGCTTTAAGGAGTTCTCCTCAAAAAAACCGGGCCAATACGTGCAAGAATCACAGGATGCCGGTTTTTCCCCGGCGGATATCGTAAAAAGACCGGTGGGGATACCGGACTTGATCGTGCAGGGAGGAAAAAGGCAGAATAAATTTCGTACTGAAAGTGAATTACCGTTTCTCTGGCTTGTCGTGCCCTGAGGTATTCCTGCCCTCATGCAAGATCGCATCCCAGAGTGCGGCCGCAACTTCATCTTTTGTCCCCGATACCGGTACTCTCCTGCTGTGTGTCAGGCAGATATAATCCCCGCGATCACTGCCCATTGTTGCCGGGGTATTTGTGACTACCATAAAAGCGCCGTGTACGAGCATTGCCTGTGCCTGTTCTTCAGTGTCATCACCAATCTTGAACGCAATGACGGTTGTCGTATATCCCTCCATCACTCCATCGAGGATCTTCGGGAGTGGACGAAGGGCAAGTTTCACAGGTTTTCCGCTGGGAATCTTTTCACTCCTGTGCTCCGGTGCAAAATCCGAGATAGCCGCCGCACTGATATAATAGTCTGCGCCGGTTTCGCGCAAACACCGGTGCACCGCTTCGCGCATGTCATCCGCTGTCTCGATCGGTACGTTCGTGACGCAGGGAAGCGTATCGCGGTGGACGATCGTCACATCCGCGCCCAACCGGAATGCATGGAGCGCGAGCTCACTCCCCATACGCCCGCTGGATCGGGTGGAGAGCACCCTTACGGCGTCCACCGGTTCACGGCATGCCCCGCTCGTGACAAGGACACGGTTGTCTTTTAAGGGACGCCCCAGCACCGCACGCTCGCACCGGAGGACAATCTCGTCAGCACCTGCGATCTTTGCCTTCTCCTCTTCGATCACCGGATCGACAAACTCTACGCCCCACCCTTTCAGGGTCTGAATATTTTCACGCACCGCCGGGTGCCGGTACATGCTGTGGTGCATCGCGGGAACAATGAGGACCGGCTTACCGCTGCCAAGCGCAGTGGTGGCAAATGTCGTGACCAGTGTATCATCAATACCGCAGGCAATCTTACCGATCGTGTTTGCCGTCGCCGGGGCGACGAGCAGCAGGTCGGCACTCCCTCCATCCCCGCAGTATGTTACATGCTCTATCGCGCCCGATAGCCGGGTAATCGTCTTATTCCCGCTCGCGTACGTCAGTGCATCGGGATGGATAATTCCCTGCGCTGCTTCGCTCATCACCGGGATGACCACTGCACCCTTTCGCCGCAGCGCATGTACCAGTTTGACGGTCTCGACTGCGGCTATACTTCCCGTTACACCGATGACAATCTGTTTACCGGCAAGTGTCTGGAGGCTCACGAGAGGGTCACGTCCTGCACCATATGCCATGCGTGCGGGCGGTATTTCTTCACTTTATGTACCTCGATGGTGGGAGAAAAACCTGCGCCTTCTGTGATCTTCCTGATCGCTCCCTCAACAGTCCCGCTGCTGTGAAGGTGGATGACGCTCCCTTTGTGCACATGAGGCATGACCTGCGGGAGCATTCGGATGGCATCGAAGTGCCCCATCACGACCCGGTCATATTCGCCCGACAAGAGATCGAGACAGTCACCGGGTGCCGGCTGCACCTGTGCGGACAGGTCGTTTGCCTGAATATTTTTTATGAGGTACCCGAACGATACCGGGTTGATCTCCATCGCATGAACCTGCGCGCCGCTTCCAGCCATCGGGATGGTGAAGTACCCGATACCTGCGAACATATCCGCCACCCTTGATCCCGCCATGCTCTCACGGATAAGCCGCGCCATCCGCATCTTCTCGTCCCGGTTTCCCTGCGCAAACATGACTTTTTTTGGGTCGAGGTAGTACACGTACCCGCTCTCGCGGTGGCACACTTCTCCGGCTTCGCCCCAGAGTATCTCGGTCTTGGGAGTACGGGTCACATCTTCCAGGCTTTCGATCCAGAGAACGCCGTCAGGGTGGCGAAAACTGACGATCTCATCAACGTCTTCCGGTCCGGGTCTCTTCCCGTGGATTACTGCCACGTTCCCAAGCATGAAAAAGCCCCTGCCTGCATACCGGCGCCGTTCCGGGATCTCGCGGGTGTATGCCTGCCCCTCTTTCACCGGCACCCATGCGACATCGCCCTCCGTGTAGGGGCTCCGGGTCCGGTCGATCCAGTCTTCACCCGCAATCACCGGCAGCTGATCCTTTGGCACAGCTCTTGCCCGCATCATTCACCTGACAAGGACGAGCTCGTTTCCGTCATGGATGATGTGGACTTGGTCCCCGGCTTTTACATCCAGCCACGGCACGAGCCCGAACTCGGCAGTGGTACAGGATGTGGGGTCGAGCACGCCGATCATATCCCCGGATACATACGCAACAAGCGCCGGTTCTGCCAGTCGTGCGTTTCCCACCCGGCGGGAGATCAGGTCTGTATTGACGGACCGGCTCCTGCCCTCCGACAGGTCAAAGACCCTGACCCGGTGCGCCTCTGACTGTTCCACCTCCGCATAATGTTTCCCGACTACGACAACGTCCTGCTTCTGGTACCGGGGAAGACGTACAAGGTACGTAATCCGGAAGAGCTGTCTGCCATTTTTTTCCCCGACAAGTTTCGGGTGCGTTGTATACCTGCCACCCAGCTGGGCGGTAATCCCCTGCACGATCAAAAGGCCGATATGCTGGGAACCGACCGTGATATCGAGCCCGTCCTTTGTCTCGGTGATCTCGAAGATGTACGACAGGCGCTCGCCACCGGCCTGAAGCGAATCTTCCAGTTGCGTGGCGATCGATCCGGCAGTCTGGATCTCGTACTGGCTCGGCAGGCGTTCATCCGCTCTCACCTGCACAAACCCTTCGTAATAACTGCCGGTGATCCGGTTGCACCGGTCACACTGCTCTTTCTGCCAGACGATCTCGACCGTGCACTCCTTCTCCACAGGAAGTGTATAGAGCACTCCTTTGATCGCGACCGTGGCACGCGAGCGGTTAATACTCAAGTCCCGCACCGTTACGGACACTGCCGGCTTTTTTACATCGGGGTGAAAGTGCACCGCGCTCCGTGCAAGGTCGGGCGCGAGTTCTGAACGCTCCCGATTGGTATCAGTCCACGTATTCACCTGCTTTGCTGCACCGCAGCTCGGGCAGTGAATATGTTTTACCCGCCGGTCACAGACAACCCAGTCTGTATTCTCCACCCGGCAATGGTTGCAGAGCCCGTCTTTCTCTGACCGTTTGCCGCACTTCGGGCAGAACCGGTCCTGGATATTTTTATTTAAAACTGGTTCCACCATTTTCATGCTCCTCTATACTGGTGGTTCGCGCTCATCATGTTGGTTTCCATCATAACCGGTAGATCTGTGCATGGGGGATAGAACCGATCATGATGCAGTGGTTACGGCTGATAAGTCCCAGTTCGATCGCGATCGCAACTGCCCGTTCTCCCATGAGGTTGATGCTGTCCCCTTTATTGAGCGCCGCTTTCACCTCATCCGCCTTCACCTGCTTGGTGCCGTAGAAACTCTCGTGAATCTGCACCTTCAGGTCACCGCCCGTGATGGTGGTGTTCACGAGTTCCGCATCGCAGACTGCAATCACATCCGCACATCCGGGCGAATGATGGATCTTCATAAACATTGTTAACTAATTGACAGGCAGGGATAAAAAAGGTGAGTTGGGGGATTTAGTCAATACTTACCGTCACACCGTATACCCGTTCCACGGTTTCGGCATGGATCCGGTAACAGTCTTCTGTCATGATCTGCCCGGATTCGAGAAGTTTTTTTGTGAACCGCGGTACAGACTTCGGACCGATCACCGCCCCCGGTCGTGAGTTCTCATCCATGAAGTCGCTCTCCATTGTAAATGCCCGGTGTTCCCGCGCCAGTGCCGGGATCGCATCGTGCTTTGCGATAAGGGATGGATGCAGCGGCGTATCCGGCGAACCGTAATGCTTCACCACACGCTCCACCGGGACACCGGCAGTTCGTGCCATATCAATAATATCCGCACACGGACCGGTCTCCGCGTGAACCTGGAGAGCGCACTGGCACTCGCCGGCAAGCGTGAGCGCATGGGCGAGAACGGCATTTGATGCCACTGACACATCCTCCGCGACCTCATAGTGTGGTCTGCCGCTCTTGAGCGCCACTGCCCGGCCTTCCTCTACATACCGGGCAGCGCAATCGAGTCCGCCCTTCATCACTTCAACCGCTTGTGTAAGGGGCATGCGTTCAGCGAGCCGGCTGATCTCTGCCGGGTGCACACCCAGTACCGGAAAGACGACGAGGCCGGTCTCCGCGACCAGATCGGCGACCCGGAGGGTCTCGTCAAAAACCCGTCCATAGTCCGCGCCGCATGCCGGGTGAACAGAAAGTGACCAGGACGGTTTTGAGACAAGGAAGATATGGGTACCGCCTGCCCGCAAAAAATCTTTTGCCGCTTCGATCCCCCGCCCATTCACCGGGTCGAGGTGGATATGGTCGTCAGTGATCGGAAACAGGGACGATCTCATGGTACTCCATGATCTGCATCAATGGGTAACCGGCACTCGGGGCAAGTCGCGCCCGGCAATACGCGAACCTGACGCGTGTGATGATCTCGACATCAAACATCAGTCCGGACAGTTCACTGTACCCGAACACGTTCTCAGTCATCAGGTCTCGGTTGAGATGGACTGTAATCTCTTCCACGAACGGCTGGAGGATCACGGCCTTCTCGATTGCCGTCTCCACACTTGCTGCCGATCTCTTTGAGATGGGCGTTCCTACCCACTGGTGATAGAGTGCCCCGAGTTTGATCCCTGCTTCAAAGACTGCCTGTTCCCGGTCACTTTTCATGATACCTCCTAGATCAACTGGATGATCCCGGACTTCGGCTCCATGGCCTCACCGTGGCGCAGGAGCATGTCGATCCCTTCCCGCACCTTGTCGTGGGAGAAGCCCTTCGATGCAACCGCTTCGATAACCTGTTCGATTGCCGCGCGGCGGGCTTCACCGCCAATATCCCGGATCGCGTCTTTGATCACCCGCACGATATCCCGTTTTTCTTTCGAAATGCCGGTTGCCACCTTGTCGATGTCAAAGCTTCCAGTCTTTGCATCGTATGCGATCTGGCGCAGGCAGGTATCGACGATATGGATCACACGCTCTGCATCGGAAAGTTCAATCGTGTCCGAGAGCCGGATCCGGGCACTCGCTTCTGCAAGACGCACGAGCGCCTCGAGCTGCCGGGCAGTCACCGGCACCGGCTTGTTTGGTGCGGCAATGCCCCTGAGCTTGAGGTAGTAGGAGATGAGCGCGTCCTTTGCTTCGACTGAGAGCATTGGGAAGCAGGTGCGTTTCGAGTATGCGACATATTTTCGGAAGAGGATGGGCTCGATATCCGGCATCACCGGCTTGAGCTGTTGCAGGATATACTCGTCCGTGACACCGGGAATCGGTGTCTTTTTGTGCTGCGCAATCAGTTCGCCGACGCTGTGAGCCTTCAGGATGTGCTCGGCGATGGCAAGGTCCAGTTTCTGCTCGGGCAGGTCGGCCATGATGAAGATCAGATCAAACCGGGACAGGAGAGACGGGGGCATGTTAATCTGGTCGGAGAGGTCGCCGTACATGTCGAACCTCCCGTACTTCGGGTTTGCAGCGCCCAAGAGTGCACACCGGGATTTGAGCGTCGCCGTGATACCGGCTTTTGCAACACTGATGGTCTGTTGTTCCATCGCTTCGTGCAGAGCGGAGCGGTCTCCTTTCTCCATCTTGTCCATCTCATCGACAGCGGCAATACCCATGTCGGCGAGCACGAGCGCCCCGGCTTCGAGTGTCCACCGCCCGTCTCCGAACTCGTCTTTGACCGCGGTTGCCGTGAGCCCGGCAGAGGTTGAGGACTGCCCGCTTGTATAGATCGCACGGGGGGAGAGTTTCACGACATACCGCAGGAGCTGGCTCTTTGCGATACCGGGATCGCCGATCAACAGTACGTGGATATCGCCACGCAACCGGGTCTGGTCCGGCATGTCCTTTGCGATGCCGCCAAAGATCTGGAGCGCGATCGCCTCTTTCACATCTTCGTTGCCGTAGATGGTGGGGGCGATGGAGTGGGTGATCATCCGGTAGATCATCGGGTCGGTCGAGAGTTTTTTGATCTCATCCTCTGCTCCTTCATCGATCTCGACCTCCTCAAACTCTTTTTCCGCGATCTCGATCGAGTTGCATTCGAGGAATATGTCGAAGACCGTGCTTTTTTCGCCTCTCACGATTCGTTGCATCGAGCGGAGGATGCCGTTCACTATCACCCGGTCGCCCGGCGCGACCATGTTTGCGAGGTCGTCCGTCACATCGATATCGAGTGTCTGCGGCTGCTCGCCGCCCCTGAGTCCTTCCGGGGATTCCTGCACCCGGATCTTCTGGGAGTCGACAAACTTCGAGCGTTTCGGTATCAGCTCTATCTTCTTGAACGTGCAGCCGTCTGTTGCGCACCCGTCGGGCTCGATGAATTTGCCGTATTTCTGTTTTTTTACCGTAAAGTGCCCGGCGGGACACTTGAAGACCGCTTCGACAATCCGGGGACGGACTTCGGTAATCTTCCGGAGGATACCTTCCACGGTGATGAACTTGTTGATGTCATCGGACCGGATATTTCTTATCGCTGTTTTTACCGGGAGGTTCACAAACCGGATGTTGACGCCGCGTGGCTCCTTCCCGTCTTTTGTCCGGATCAGCTGGTTGTTTCTGATCGCATCCCAGACATCCTCGAGCACTTTTCCGGGGTTTTCAAGGAGTTCATCGGCAAGGGTGATACCGGCTTTGCCGAACCGTTCGATGTCCCGGTAATCGATGAAGAGCGATCGCTTGTGCGGGTATTCCCGGGAGAGCTCACCGAGTTGTTTTTTATACCGGCTTTTTAAAAACCGGCTCCAGTCTTTGGATTTGTCCGCTTCGTGCAGGTCAGGTGTTCTTTCCACAGTACGTCCTCATAGCTTTTTCTGGGTGGCAAGCACGAACCGGGCGATCAGCGCTTCCATCTGGATATCGCTGTTTGCCCCTTCGGATAACCGGAAATCCGTCTCTCCAAGGAGATCAATCATCACAACTTTCAGACTCCGGTCCATTTTTCTTTTGATGAGCGCACGGTAACACTGGTTTATCAGTTCGTTCGGGGCGATCCCCCGTTCGTGGAGCAGGTTTGCGAGAAGCGATTCCGCGCCGTCAAAATCTCCCTCAAGCGAGACAGCAAGCAGTTCCTCAATCTCGTCCGGGCGCGCGTTTGACGTGATCGCGTAGACCATCTGCTCCTCAATCGTTGCGCTGAGGATCGCCGCGCCCTGCAGCGCGTTGATCGCTTTTCGCATATCTCCCTGCGCGATGTACACGATTGCATCCATTGCACCGGGCGTCACCATAAGCCCTTCACGGGATGAAATCCGGGAGATTTCTTCCTTTACTGCCCGTGCGCCGAGCGGCTTGAACCGGTAGATCGCGCACCGGCTCTGGATCGGGTCGATGATCTTTGAGGAGTAATTGCAGGAGAGGATGAACCGGCAGGTCTGGGCATACGTTTCCATCGTCCGGCGCAATGCCGACTGGGCGTCGGTCGTGAGTGCATCCGCTTCGTCAAGGAACAGGATCTTAAACGTTGCATCCCCGAGCGGTGTCGTGCGTGCGAACTGTTTGATCTGGTTTCGTACTACATCGATGCCCCGCTCGTCGGAAGCGTTCAGTTCGCGGAAATTCATTTGCCAGGATTCACCATAGAACTCCCGTGCGAGCGTGACGGCGGCTGTCGTCTTGCCCACACCGGCACTTCCGGTAAAGAGAAGGTGCGGGAGGTTTCCGCAGCGGACATAGGAAGAGAGACGCTCCACGATCTCATCCTGCCCGACAATATCCTCCAGTCGTGCCGGGCGGTACTTCTCGATCCAGATGGTGTGGTTCTGGTCCATCGCTATCATCCTCTCCACAGACTATGGTCTTGTTCCGTATTGTATTCGATCATGTCACCGGATGGCAGCAGAAAACGGCAGCGTCCGGTTCCTGATCAAATGAATGTCATAATCTTTATCATAAGGGTTTTGAAATTACTTTTCATGAATAGATGCCGAATTCTCATTCTTCTGTGCGTATTTTTTGTTGTTGCGGTTCCGGTTTCCGCAAACCTGCAAAAAATTGCCTTAGGTGCCCCGGTTTTCATTGGAGAAAGTAACCTCGATGTCTCTTTAGCCTTAGACGGGCAAAACGTGATCGGCTGGTGGGCAGAGGGTTCCGACAAGAATGGCGCCCCGGATAAAACGGTTGCCATCAGTACTGAGAATATGACGAAATTCTCGATACGCCCGGATGTTTTTACCGGGTATACGGGAAAGTGGTACAGCTATGACAAGGCACCCAACCATCTCGTGTTTGAGGTCATGGAACCCCAGATCGATCTGAAAGTCTGGGATCTGGACAACAACCGCGATGTCACCGGGCAGTCTATACCGTCATCGACAAACATCACGTACCGGATTGACACGAACCTTTATCTCGCGCGCAAGTACACGTCCCGCCCGGACTACAGTTCGACGTCCGATTCGTTCTTTACGGTCAAACTCACGAATCCAAAAGGGATCGGCATCACCCAGATTTTAACCGGAAACATAGGCAACAAAAACACGCAGAATCTTCAAGTTGAGAGTAATCCGGTAATCACCTCCTCAACATATTACTGGAAAGACGGATCAAGCTGGAACAGGGATGCGCGAGGTACGGATGGTTCGATCATCTATCCTCCCGGTACATATACCTTCACGCTGACCCAGAACCTGAATTCGATGCGCGACGCGTACGACACGACCGATCCCAACGCAGGGATAGGGAAGATTACGAGCGGGAACAAAACGATCACCTTTCTCGAAGTCCCGCGCACAAACACTCCCACCCTCGCCCCCACTCTGATAACCACCTCACAGACAATGGAGACACAGATCTCAGCGACACCGACAGCTACACCGCAGAACACGGTTATGCCCACGTCCACAAAGACGACTGCGAAAACTACCTATTCGCCGTTGCCGATGTGGCTTGTGGTTGTGAGTATCAGTGTTGTTGCGCTCGTATTAATTGGGCGACGGACCCGGTAACTTTTTGGTATGAAAGTGCCGCAGGCAGCACTTTCATTTTGGCCTGCCTGAACCGATATGGACATCACATCCACTGGAATCCGAAAACAGATCAGTAAATTGGCAATCTGAGCCAGAATTGAGCCCGGAATACCTCATTTCCCGGGTATCGGGATCTGCGCGTAAAACGCCCGGATTCCGGAGTTGTCTGACATTCTTCCATCCCCTATGGCAAATACTCCACTGTCCAGCCTGACTCATGAGCTGCATGAAAAATGCGAGCAAACGAATTGCGGCTAGAACCGGCACGTGGGGTAGGCATCCCGATACAGTCTATAAGCAGGGATACTGTGCATAAGTTTGGACAAAAGGACAAAAAGTACCCTGTTTCCGGAAAAGTCTTACAACAAAATTGAATAGAAAAAAGATCCCGGAAATCATGAAAATTTTGTCCAATTGTCCGGAATGCCCGGCCTGTAAACCTCACTCAATAGAAGAACCGACCGGGGCTCCAATCATGATCTCAGGGTATCAGTCAGTCATGGATATGGTTCCAGAAAACAGTCAGCACATTCCAGATCTTTTCTTTTAACAGGAGTGTCCGATCATACGCATCATTCCCGGAACGAGTGGAAGAAGTAACCGTTTCATACAATGCCCGGTTTATCTCGACCTGGATCCAGGGAATACCCTTGTGCCAATAATGTGCGTTTGAGATAAAACCACCGGAAAACGGATAATTGATTGCAACTTCTTTGTCCAGCGAGAATCCATCTCTAAAAACACCGGCAAGGGCGATAATCCACTCCTCACTGCACGTAGTAATACTGCCCTTTCTTGCCCTTCCCTGCCGGTTACCGTTGTTCCCGAGGCAGATCAACGGGCGTGCTTTCCCGGCATCCTTCTGGCTTTCTGACCCGTACGGGAGCATGGAATGGCAGTCGAACGCAATCCTGACAGGGTGCCGATCGATGAGTTCATCGATCTGCTGGTGAAACGGGAAGTAGTAGGTCATGAGCAGGTCGTGGATCAGGTGCATATCCGGCACCAGCCCGGGACGGTAGACTTGCCTGCCATCGATGGTCCTTAATTTGATAATCCCGTCAGGATCGCGCAGGGGAAGCGGCAACGGAGGACGGTTGAGGTCGACAACCATGCGGGAGACGGGTGTATCGATATACGCTGCGACACGGTCCTGGTATCCGAAGATAACACGGGTAGAGGGATCGCAATAATATTGGAGTTCTTCATCCCCGAGAAGCAACAGCGGGTGGACAGAATCAGGAACTTCTGTTCCACCGTGAGGGATAGATATTAAGAACGGGTAGCGTTTTTTCACCGGTATCAGCAGATGGACATAGGCCGGGAGAATTTGTTAATATTTGGGTACCGAGATCGGCAGGATGAGGAGCCATGCAGGTGTCAGAAAGATGCCTGAAGGAAATGAACGGGAGACTAAAACAGCCGGCTCGGTTTTTGGCCAGGGATTTTCCTGATAAATAAAGATTTCATGACACAGAAAGCGCTGGTATTTCATCAGGCTGATCAATGCCGGGAACGGAGAATCCGCTGTTACGGGTCAGGTGCGGGAACTCTCAATAAAACCTTTACCTCCGGCAGGATAGCATGCCGGTCTCCCCAGCCACACCGTGGCGATCCCATGTGTTGATCCTCCTCCCGCGATTGCCTAAGCCCAGCTCTCTCACCTCTTTCTCTGCAGCCGCCCAGCCTGCACCTGTCGGGATTCATCACCAGAAAGTGTGCCTGGTGTGATCGCCACGTGTTTGCCTTCTGCCGTCCGGCATTTCCGGCACATTGTACCTGTTTTCCGGAAAGTCTTACAAGAAAATTGTACAGGACAAAGGGCCTTTTCGGCATTAAAAACAGGTGAAGGGGGATCCTCTCGAAACGTGAGTAATGCCGGTTTGTGGATAATACCGGCTGGCAGGATTTACAAAACCAGTACCTTTGGTAACAGGAAGATCCTGCTTCTCCTCTCGTTTACCTCCCCTTCATTGTTTCAAATTTTGTTTCATAGTTTGACTTTGAGGAAAGAGCCTATACTGTCATGTTGTGCATTTCCATGCAGGCAGGGAGCCTGTCGGAACCGGCAGCTCTTCTGTTTCCTATGAGAGAACTATGGAAGACAGCAGATTTTATTCACTCCCGAAATTGCCGTACGATCACACTGCCATGGCCTCATATTTACCGAGAGCCTGCAATCCGGATCCGGACACCGGAGGCAATCTGCGTGCTAACACGACGCTTGGGCATAATGCCCAAGGTGAAATCATGAAGGAAACAACACAGGAACTCCTAAAGAAATTCAAGCAGGATTACGGGGTCTATGTGGACGCAACCAATGCACTGACCTACTGGGTCATCCATGCACGGATCCCGAAAAAGACGGTGGAAGGCTTCCATCACCTCCACCTAGGGAAAAAGTACGTGTCCGGGCCGGGCCAGGACGGCAATGTCCTGGTCATGCGGGACCCGTTCGTCTCTGATGCCTACAGCGTGGAATCCTGGGGACTGATGGAAACGTTTGACGATTTTGTGAAAAAAGCGCTTGCCCGTATTCTTTCAGACAAGGGTGAGGCCGACAAAGGACAGGAGGAAGGTTGCGGAACTGCCTGCGGCTGAACAGTTTCCGATACCTGCGGATGATTATGAGCCCGTTGCCCCCGTCAGCGAAAACCGTTCTGAGGATCCTCAGCACGGAAGGTGCAATGACCCACAAGGATATCATGAAAAAAACCCACTGCTCCCCTAGGACTGTACGCTACGCCCTGAAAAAGCTTAAGGAGAATGCTTTGATCATCGAGAAGATGAACATGCAGGACATGCGCCAGATCATTTACCAGAACCGGAGGGTCCCATTGCAGGAGACCGGGAAAGCGGACAGCTGGCCAAGAATCTCTGGTTGTTTCCCGGCACGAAAGGAGGAAGCATGAAGGTGACAATTGACCGGGATGAATGCACCAGCTGTGGTACCTGCTGGGATACCTGCCCGGCATTCTTTGAACAGAACCCGGATGACTCATTCAGCCAGGTAATTGAAAAATTCCGATCAGAGGGTAATCCTGCAGAAGGCTCTGCTCAGCAGGAGCTGGAAGAATGCATTGCAGAGGCTACCGATCTCTGCCCCGTGCAGATCATCCACAGGGAAGAATGACTGGCGGATGTACTCTATGAGCCGGGAGATGGCAGCACTTTTATTGAATTCTCTCCTCGTATTCCTCATCCTGCCCGCAGGGGCGGAAGGTTTACGTTCAGGAGACCTCCACCTGCGAGTATGTTTGGTCACCCCTCATATCGCTAGAACGTTTTTTAAGTCCGCCCCCTCCTCCGGACGATGACCACGGTCCCTCACGATTACCCACTATAAGATAATGCGGCCATGCAAAATCGTTGCGGGAGCGTAACCTTTTCGCGATATCAGAAGGCTGCATCGCGCTGATACTGGAATCCATAACAAAGCGGTTGTGAATGAAAATAATGATGTGATTATATTTGCCTGGTTCCACAATCATTATGTGCTATTGGATCCAGAGCAACAGCATATGGGTGACATAGTCGATAATCCACACCTCCGGGAACGAAGTTTTGTCTTTTCCGACCGTCATGATGCGGGAAGACAACTGGGAGCGTTCATAAAAACACTTCCTGCCATCCGCGACCCGTTGGTCCTTGCCATTCCTGCAGGTGGTGTGCCAATCGGTAAGGAAGTCGCTGTGGCACTCGGTGCGCCCTTGTCACTTGCGATCGTGAGAAAGATCCGGATCCCCGGCAGTACTGAATCGGGATTCGGAGCGGTAACCTGGGATGGGCAGGTACTGATCAATGAACGGTTGCGTGCCGCGCTCGCGCTCTCACCGGCTGAGGTTGATATGGCGATAGCCGAGACAAGAAAAAATGTCAACGAGCGGATTGCCCGGTTTACCGGTGGGAGGGCGGTTCCTGCACTGACAGGAAAAACCGTAATCCTGACCGATGACGGTCTTGCATCGGGGTTTACGATGCTTGCTGCGATAAAAAGCATCCGCATCCACAAACCCGCCCGTATCATAGTCGCAGTTCCCACCGCATCAGCATCATCTGCTGAGCTGGTTTCCCAGCATGTGGACGAACTGGTCTGCCTGAACATCCGGTCCGGCCGGATGTTTGCTGTTGCCGATGCATATAAACAGTGGTATGACCTGGACGATCACGAAGTTCTTGAAGAACTGGCCGGTATACCATGAATTTGTTACGTTAATGGCCTTTACCGGCAGTGGTGTTTCCAAAGAATGAATGTCCTGCACGAGAATATTCCGGCACAGCTACCAGGCTTGACCGCTGGGTCGTGTGGCACTACGAAGAGCGGACCGGGAAGATGACCAAATCGCCGTATGTTCCGGCAACCGGAAATAAGCGTCATGCACTCGTCAATGTCCCCGCGACGTGAGGGACGTTTGATCAGGCAAAAAATGCTGTAAAATCCGGTGGTTTTGACGGGATTGGTTTTGTTCTGGGACAGGGAATATTCGGCACCGATTTCGATCATGCGACTGATGAAATGGTAAAAGAAGCGTTATCTCTTGGATCCTATACGGAATAGAACCCGTCCGGTCACGGGGTGCATGTAATCGGGTTTTCGCAGCTCATGCTGAAAAGCAGGAAAAAAGGATCTGTCGAACTCTATATCTAGAGGCGGTACTTCATGGTTACCAGGTCGATAGTGTCCGGGTCACAATCGGACCTTCAGGAAATTCCCCCTGACCAGATGATGGACTTTTGCCGGTGGCATTGTAAGGATGTGCCAGTATCGGCCTCAAAAGATGACACCCGCTCATAGATCTGTGTAAAGGTTGATCCGGATTTCTATCATCAATGAAAAAAAAACGGGACAAATTTTTTATCCCGGTCTCATCGTATCTACAGAACTAATGAACCGGACTGCGACCACCGCGCTGGTGCATGAATTCATGCAGGACTTTGCAGAGCTGACAGGACTTGATCCTGCCGGTGCCCGACCGCGACGCTACCTCTGGACAGATGCATTCGCTGTATGTAATTATCTCGGACTTTTCCAAAAGACCGGCAATGTAACCTACCGGCAACTGGCCCTGCGTCTCGTTGACCAGGTGCATCACACCCTGGGCCGGCACCGTGACGATGACCCGCGGACCGGCTGGATCAGCGGTCTCTCTCTGGATGGAGCTGAGCTGCATCCGACAGCCGGAGGCCTGAGGATTGGAAAATCCCTGCCCGAGCGCGGGATCAACGAGCCGTATAACGAACAACGGGAATGGGACCGGGACGGGCAGTATTACCATTACCTGACGAAGTGGATGCATGCACTCAATCGCGTGAGCAGGGTTACCGGCAATCCGGACTATGTTACGTGGGCGATCGGACTTGCACATACTGCGCATGCCAGATTTACGTATCTTCCCCCTGCCGGCAGGCAAAAAAGAATGTACTGGAAGATGAGCATCGATCTTACGCGTCCGCTTGTTCCCTCCATGGGTCAGCATGATCCCCTTGATGGTCTCGTTACCTATAATGAGCTGCAGCTGACAGCAACCAGAGATTTCGGGCAATTGGTACAACCCGGCCTCGTGCAGGAGATAACGGATATAACCAATATCGGCCGGGGTATGCTTCTTGCCACAGACGATCCTCTCGGCGTCGGCGGCCTCCTGTCCGATGCTTCAAGAATCACCCAGATGGCGATACGCGGTGGCCCGGTGTATGCAGGGCTGCTGGAAATCATTCTCGATTCAGCCCTGGCTGGATTAGATACCTTTACCGAAGCGGGTTCTCTTGAACTCCCTGCCCGGCACCGCCCTGCTTTCCGCGAGTTTGGTCTGTCAATCGGTCTCGCAGGGGTTGAACAGCTGCCGGAATGGATCGGGAAAAATCCGGATTTATTTGGCAGGACGGATTCCCTTCATCAACGGGTACAAGCCCTCCTGGAATATGTGCCGCTGAGAGAAAAGATCGAACAGTTCTGGCTGGATGGGATAAACAGGGAAGCCGTCACCTGGACTGAACACCGGGAGATTAATATGGTGATGCTTGCCACCAGCCTGGCACCTGATGGATTTCTGGGAATTTAGATTACCGGGTCCAGAATTGCATGATAGCGAATATCAGGTGTACCGTGACGATTACGAACCGGGGTCAAATGAAGGACCGGTGATCGTTCCGGCATCCACTGCCGCCGCACGTAAATTTTTTTAAGGGTAATACTGGTGTGAGCATAAAAAATGGATCTTCCCCACGTGTACGCGGTTCAGGTGTTGCCGGGCCGCGGCTACGCACTCCCCGGTCTGTGACCTTGTGGTTTCGTGGATGTTTTAATACGGTGTAACTTTTTTTATCTCCCGTTCGCGGAGCTCGTTTCTCCGTATCTTCCCTGAATAGGTCTTGGGGAGGGAATCGACAAATTCAATCGCCCGCGGGTACTTGTATGGGGCGGTCACCGTTTTGACATGCTCCTGCAGCCTTGTCACAAGCTGGCCGGATGGCAAAAATCCGGGCTTCAGTACAACGAAAGCTTTTACAATCTGTCCCCGGATCGGATCGGGGGATCCTACCACTGCTGCCTCAGCAACTGCCGGGTGCTCTAACAGCGCGCTCTCGACTTCGAACGGTCCGATGCGGTATCCTGATGCCTTGATGACATCGTCATCCCTGCCGATGAACCAGAAGTTGCCGTTTTCATCCAGGGCGGCCTTATCATCTGTGTAGTACCAGCCTTTTACAAAAGACTTCCTGTTTGCTGCCTCGTTCCCAATATAACCGGAGAACAACCCGACCGGCCTGGGATCGAGAGAGATCGCGATCCTTCCTTCGCGGTCGATCCCCACGGGCCTGCCGTTCTTGTCATGAAGCTCGATGTGCCAGCCCGGGGCCGGTTTTCCCATGGATCCGGGAGGGCATTCGCGGCCCGGGAATGCACCGATGCAGAGTACGGTCTCAGTCTGGCCGTATCCCTCGTAGATTAAAAGGCCGGTCTTCTCTTTCCAGATCCGGATCACCTCGGGGTTCAGAGGCTCGCCCGCACTCACGCAGTGGCGGAGCCTCGAGAGGTTGTACTGTTTCAGATCGAGAAGGATCAGCATCCGGTAGATCGTGGGCGGGCAGCAGAATGTCGTGATCGCGTACTTTTCAAGGAGCGGGGGTATCTCTGCAGGATCGAATTTTCCCCTGGTATCATAGACAAAGACCGCCGCCCCTGCGATCCACTGGCCGAACAGGTTCCCCCACGCGCTTTTAGCCCACCCGGTATCGGAGATGGTGAAGTGGAGATCAAAAGGCTGTAAGTCCTGCCAGAGCTGTGCCGTCACTATATGGCCAAGCGGATAGCTGTGGTCATGAAGCACCATCTTAGGGTTGCCGGTCGTGCCGGAGGTAAAGAAGATAACGAGAGGATCTGACGATTTCGTCATCACCCGGAGTGGGAAGTCCCCTGCCACCGTCGGGTACGATTGACGGGACGCACGTTCCCGGGGATAGCTGATCCAGCCCGGTATTGCCCCATCAACAACCATGCATTTCGTCTTAAGCGACCCCTCGCCGACCGCCTCCTGTACCTTATGTGCGTTCTCAAGGTCTGTGACGACCAGTGCAAACCCGCCAACCCGGAGACGGTAGGAGATGTCATGGGGGGTAAGCATCGTGGGCACAGGAGTATAGACGGCACCGAGTTTGATCATCGCGATAATGAGCACCCACCAGTCCGGGATCCTCGGGAGCATGATGAATACCCGGTCGCCTTTCGAGATCCCGCAGTCATGCAGGAGACGTACCGCCCGGTCTGATTCGATCTTCATATCGTGGAAGCTGTACCGTCTCGTCTCCCCCTGCTGGTTCACCCAGAGCAGGGCAGGCTTGTCCGGCTCTTTTATCGCCCATGAATCGACCACGTCATAGCCAAAGTTGTAGAACTCTGGCACGGTGATAGAAACGTTACTGTACCGGTCCTCTGACTTTGGATGTGGGGTGGTATCCGGAGAACTGGCGGGCATATATTCCCGTATTGATCCCCGGATATACTTGAATGTTGCAGTATTGCGACAACGGGAACGGCCGGTCCTGATAGTCATCCAGGGACCCTCCCAACTCACCCGGCTTGTTCTGGGATTCAGCCATGTCGAAGGGTGATTGGCCAGGGACTACCGTATTTTTACTCATATGTACATTGAAACCGTCTGGGATCGTTCCGGCTATGCACGACTGTGAAGAGATGGACAGGTTTCATGAAGACTTCAAGGCAAAGTGGTGAAGGATGATCTGTTCAACAGATACGACAGTTTATTCCTGCAGGAATCGTTTTTATCTTCATGGGTTATTCCAGGGGTTCGCTGGCTCTCCTTGTTCTTATTGTTCTCGTAACTGCGGGATGTACTACCTCATCATCCCAACCCATAAGTACCCCCGTAAGTTCGCCAGTCCTGACAACGATTACAACAATTCCAACCGCGAGTAACCCCGTCCCGATAGCTGAAGCAACCCATGCGGCTGCGCAGGATCAGCCCAGGACTACTATAATTCCCGCAGGATTTCCCGTTCAATACGATGGAATAAGATTCGAAGGGGATGTCGATATCAACTGTTCACTGCAGACCGTGCATGCCCTTGATCTGCTGGATACAAAATCTCACGATGATTTCCTGACGATAACAAAGTACATCGGGGTTATCGAATGCCGGGACGACTGGAGCGGCATGTACGGGTGGGAGAACCCGCCGCGGTTCAGGGTGGGAAAGGCCACCCGCGATTCGGGAGTCATCTGGTACGCAGGTGCAATCGCCCATGATTCCTGCCACTCCCGGCAGTACAACGATTATGCGAAGGTTCATTTCGGAGAAACCGTCCCTCTGGTACTGTTCTCCGGAGAAGCAGCGGAAATTGAGTGTATCAACTACCAGTACGGGGTTCTTGAAAAGATCGGCGCCCCGAAGAAGATGCTGGACTACGTTTCCAATTCGAGCTCCACGAGGTATTGGGAAACCAAAGACGTGTGGTGGTAATTTTTTGGGATAATTAAAAAAATTTCTGTTTGATGACCGCTTTTCACCGCGCTTTGATGGTAAATTTATCCCCGGTCTCCCAGGACCGGGTTGTCTGGTTATACTTTTTCTGGATCCCGTCGAATGTCCCAAGATCTTCATGAACGGTGATGACAAGGTAGCCGACCTGCTGATCATTCTGAGCAATGGACTTTTGCGGGTATTCCAGCGTAAGTGCCGGATCGACAAGCGTTGTATTGAAAGCCGGCATTTTTGCCCCGCCGTTCCCGCTGATCACCTGCTGGAGGCCCTGAGATTCGCCGCGGACATACATGTGGGTATGCCCGCAGAAATAGGCAGAAACGTTGTTGTTCACCATGCTTTCCCAGAACGTACCGGCCTCTTTGGGATGCACCTCGAGGCTGTAGATGAAGTCGCCCTCATCGTGTTCCACGTGGTATACAGGTGAATGCCCGAAGACAAACATGAACGGCCGGGTGTCCTGTGTGAGCTGTCCGTCGACCCAGCTCTGGTTCACGGTCTCCTTGATGCCATTATGTGCGATATAATCGTCGGTGGCAATAAATTTTGCACCATTGTGCGTGAAAGAGTACGTCAGCTTCTCTTCTCCGGGCGGTCCGTTCACCGGCATGCCCGATGCAACGGTATTGAGGTAGGCGTCAAGGAGGGGAGCTTCGACAATGTCAGGAGCAGCCTCGTGATTTCCCCGGACGACAAATATCGGGATACCGGTGCCCGTGGTATAATTATGCATGGGAGAGGCCGCCTCCATCCAGTTCCCGAACTGACCCGGATAATTATCCTGCACCGGGGATTCATTGGTTAGCATCCACCCGTTGATTAGGTCACCGACATAAAGGACCAGATCCGGCTTCTCTTGAGCAACTGCGCTCGCAATCGGGCTGAATTCCGGGCTGACACCGGTCGTCGTGTTCTTCGCGGGGTCGGGGGAATCCCCGAATACCACGAATTTCCAGGTCCCGGACCCGGTTGTTGTCGTGTATCCTGTAGGTGCCGGGGTAGTGTTGACCGTGGCCGGAGACGGGCCCATGCATCCGCACATGCATACTGCAAATATGACGATCAGGAATATTGTCGGCTGAAGCAATCGCATGAGAGTGTGATGCGATTCATATCCTGAAAAAGGCTTGTTATTTTTTTGCGCAGGATGACACCC
>Ga0315282_10000363_pt1 | contig 91161 bp, 84 predicted proteins | sample YL17G07_20_MG_FD_203693 | JGI IMG/M metagenome (GOLD analysis project Ga0315282, IMG submission 203693) | Sediment microbial communities from Yellowstone Lake, YNP, Wyoming, USA - YL17G07_20 | ecosystem: Environmental > Aquatic > Freshwater > Lake > Sediment | place: USA: Wyoming | collected...
AAGGATATATAATACAGTCAGGCCACATCAAGCGCTGGGTTACCTAACACCATTTCAATTTCTAGAGCAGTGGAAACAAAAACAAAGAAGGGAGGTCATGTGTCACTAATGTACTGGACGAGTACATACTCTGTTTTTTTTAAATAAAACGTGCTACACTAGATTTGGCAATGACTCAACCTGAGACGCCGGAAAAGAAAAAAGGCTTCCTCGGCAGGCTGCCCAAGATGGGGCGAATCAGCCAGCTTGTGCTGCTTATCGGCGTCTTCCTTATCCTATTCATTCCTTTGATGCTAATCAACAACCAGCAGTCGGCAAAACAGATTGAGCTGAAAGCTATACTTGCCAACCTGAACAAGATACTGGCAGTAGAGGAAACACCAAAAGCTAAACTGGAGGCTGAGCTGACACAAATTAATGCTGAGACAGAGTCAGCGAAGGCAATCTTCCCCAATACCAACCAATCGCCCGAAATCATCGGTAGCCTCTTCCAGCTGGCTGAGCTTAATGACATATACGTTACGCAGACTAATGTATCAACGTCCCAACCAAAAGAAGCAATAGGCCCGATATTGACTATTCAGCTTGGTCTTAAAGGACAGGTGCCCAAGTTCCAGAACTTCCTCCTGGCACTTGATAACACGCTCCCCACATCCCAGATCAAGCAGGTGACCTTCACTACAGCCGGAGAGGAAGGGGAGGAAGATACCGCCAGCATCACGATAGACATACTTTGTTATTAAGGTAGTAAATAGCAGCTATGGTAACTTTAGACATTGAAGATACCTCAATAAAAATGATGGCGGTTAAAGGGAAGCATATAGAAGCGGTAGCCAGCTTGCCACTGGAGCCAGGTTTGGTCCATGACGGCGTCGTCATCGATACTGCTACGGTTAGCCGGCGCATTACCGAGCTTATGTCAGCCCATGACATTACCGAAAAGAAGGTCGTGGTCAGCATCAGCGGAATACATTCCATATACCGCATCGTCAACCTGCCCCGGTTGCCCAAGGGATTGCTGGACGAAGCTGCCAGGCGGGAAATGGAGAGGGTAATGCCAGTGCCGCTGAACGAGCTTTATACCTCATGGCAGACAATATCTATGTCAGATATAGAGACCGCCATGTGTATCGTCGGCTTGCCCCGCAATACAGTTGATGCCATGTTGGACACGTTGAACCAGGCGGGGCTCAAGCCCGAAGCCATGGACGTTAGACCTCTAGCCATCGCCAGAGTGGCTGATGAGAAGGATGCCATAATAATAAATATCCAGCCGACTGGCTTTGACATCGTAGTTATGACTGATGGTGTACCCGAATTGCTCCGCAGTCTGCCCTTCCCGAGCAGTGCTGCATCTGTAGCCGATAAAATATCTGAGGTAAAAGAGGAGCTGGAAAGGACTGTTGCCTTCCATAATTCAAGCCACAAGGAAAATCCCATCACTCACCACACAGCCGCTTTTGTCAGCGGTGAACTGGGTAATACCCTGGCAGAGACATTAGAATATCAGGTCAAGCCACTGCCTCAATTGCTGTCTTACACCGACAGCTTGAACACCGGTGAATATGCAACGAACATCGGCCTGGCTCTTAAGCTTATGCGCGCTGATATCAGTCAGACGCGGGTCAACATAAATGTCACGCCAGAAGCTTATATGCCCAAACCCATTCCCATCATCCAAATCGTTTCCTGGGCGTTTATCCCCATAGCCATCGCCGTTCTTCTCCTTCTAGGTATATCAACCCTGCAGGCGGGCAGACAGACCCAGCTCTTGCAGACTAATGTCGATAGTGCCCAGACCCAGGTCCAGATTCGCCAGGGAACCGAGGCAGCACTTAAGCAACTGCAAACAAAAGTTGATGAAGCCAAGAAGGCGCGTGACGTCTTTAAGCCGCCGCTGGATAGCGCCAGGGCACAGCGGCTAAAGGTTAATGGCGATCTAAGCAAGGTAACCAGCCTGTTGCCGGGCATTATCGAGCTAAAGTCAATCAGCTATAGCCAGAGCCTGACAACAATAAGTGGCACAGCTCCCGATGATACGACGATTGTGAACTATGTCCGCGACTTGACGAACTCCGGCCAGTTTTCCGAAGTATTAATATCGGATATGCTCGAGATAGAATTCAACGAGTGGCAGTTTAGCCTGACGCTTAAATAACTCAAGAACTCCAATGCAGCCCGATTAAGGTCGGGGCCACGAGGTTAAAACCTCGTGGTTACATATTAGGAAATCCCAAATCTCAAATTCCAAGTTCCAAACAAATTCAAAACCCCAAATACCAATGACCGAAAAACCCCCGTAATGAATTTTGCATTTTTATCTGCCATTTTGATTTTTGGGGATTGCCACGCCTTTGGCTCGCAATGACAGGTTTGAATTTGGAGAATTCGAATTTAGATAGTGTTTAGGATTTCCCATTGAGGTTGTCCATATTACCACCAATGTAGCCCCGACCTTTTAAGGTCGGGGTCACGAGGTTAAAACCTCGTGGCTACATGTTGTTAATTGATTTGGGTGGGACAAAAGCCCCGAAGCAATCCCAAAAAAATAAGGCCGACCTTTCAGGTCGGCCTTATTTTCCCTACTTAGGAGGTTATTGGCAACAAGGTTAGATCGTTACTAAGTCCCCGGAACGCATGGCGAATAGGTGTTTTGTACTGCCACGCCGGAAGTAATTGTATAAGTGCCCTTGGGGTCGCTCAGCAGCAAATTTAAGCCCTTCAACTCGGCCGTGCTGTCACACGCGGTTGCGTCGGCATTGTCCACCATGCAAGCTGACACCGCAGTCTGGACGTTGTGCAGCTCGGTTTTGGCTGCCTCGGTGCAACCCCTGCCTATGAACTGAGTTACTCCCAGGGTTACCACACCAGCCAGAGCCGCCAAGATGCCGATGACCACCAGCAACTCAATCAGGGTGAAGCCCTTCTCACCACCCCTGTAAACCCTCCGTATGGCTTTTACTAGTTTCTGCATTCGTTTTACCTCCTTTCGTTACTATTTGCACACTTTCGTTACTATTGGCTAACTTTAACAGCTTTATATTATATCACTCGTATTAAGGCGTCAATACAAAAAGGTAGCCATTTTGTACGCCTTGTGCATAGGAACTTAGTACTAGTTGGTTAATTTAGTAACCCCTCACCCTCTATCCCTCTCCCCTTGCTAAGGGGAGAGGGAAGAGTTATTCCCCAAGAGGGGCTTCGCCCCTCTTAACTCCCCTTTACAGGTGTACACTTCAGGTCTAAAGCCCAACGGCTCCCCTCTCCCTTGACGGGAGAGGGTTAGGGTGAGGGTGAATTTTGCATTTTTATCTGTCATTTTGATTTTTAACTTTTGATTTAGTCTTTCCCTGAACGGCTGACATGCCATACCGGAAAGGTCTATAATGGCGCTACATTGGAAAACCAATATACCGGAGTCAGCATCTACAAACGGGCACTGGAGATGACATGGCTGGCAGTCATCTTTTTAATCCCTCTCTTCTTCAACCCTCAGAGCTACCAGATTTTCGCTATAAGTAAAGCCTCGCTGCTTGTGTTTCTGGTTATGGCAATGCTGGCATTCTGGATAGCCGACTGGATTCTCAGCCGAGCCGGTCACAAGGAGCTAAAATGGCAAGGCATACTCACCTCCCCACTGCACCTCACCATACTGGTCTTCGGTTTGGTGGCAATACTGGCTACCACCGCTTCCATAACCCCGGCTATAAGCTTCTGGGGAAGTTGGGATAGAAAGTCTGGGTTGCTCACTCTGATATGCTGGATACTATTTTTCCTGATTGTGGCTCAGCAAATCCGAAGTAGAGCGCAGCTACTCAGAGCTGTTTATACACTGTTGCTTTCGTCCGGCATCGTCTCTCTCTTAGGCATCCTGCAATATCTCTTTCCCGATGTAATACTAAAGGTGATTCACAGCACATATCCTGGCAGGGTATTCTCCACGGTCGGCAATCCGCTTTTCCTCAGCGGTTTCCTGACTATGGTCATTCCATTTAACCTGGCTCTGATAATATATTCGTGGAGCAAGAGAAAAGAAGGAAACAACACTAGAATACTAATCGGCCTTGTCATTCTGCTGGCTCTGCAGTTCTGGTGTCTGTGGCTGGCACAATACTCCATCACTATCCTGTTATATATCATCGCCCCCATCATTTTCATACTGCTCTTAGGCATAGTTAAGCGAAAAAGGCTTCTGCTTAGCTTCGGTGCCGTATCTCTACTCGTCTTAGGAATAATGGCAGCCTTGCTTTTGTCGCCAATGCTATTTCCAAGTACCAATTTCAAAGCCCCGGAAGCCCCAAGTTCGAAATTGCCCCTGGATGCCGAAGAACTGGGCCTTAAAACCATTGATTGGAGAATGCAGTACTGGCGCAGCGCCATCAATATAGTCATAAAGTCACCAGAAGTCCCATTTTCCAACGACAGGTTACATTATTTTAGGAGGCTTATCGGCTACGGCCCGGAGACATTTATCGTCACCTTCCAGCTCTCCTTCCCCGACAAAATGAAAAGCGACTACACTTACAGGTCAGAGCTTGTGGACCATCCTCACAACCATTACCTATACCTGGCCACCACAATGGGGCTGCTGGGCCTAATAAGCTTTCTATCCATTCTGGCTGTCTTCTTCTACCTTTGCTTTCGCTATCTACGCAGGGCAAAGACAGACATTTACAAACTGCTCTTAATAGCCATGGTGGCTGGCATGGTCCAATATATGGCCGACATCTTTTTCAATCCATCTACTATATCGCCCGAGCTTATGTTCTGGCTCACGCTGAGCTTTGTTCCGGTGCTCGGCAGGCTGACCGCGAGCTATGAGCCCGAACATACTAAGGAAGCGGATTCAACTCAGCTTGGTAATGGCCGGAAATCTTATGTCAACAAAACCAGGCGCTATGTATCTATAGGCTGTGCCCTACTGGTCATACTTATCGGGGTCGGCATTGCTATCAGACCGTTCTTAGCCGATATGTACTTACAGAAGGGCATAAATCTAGAGGCCAGAGGTGATGAGCATGCCATCTACGCTTTTGATAAAGCAACCAAAATAGACCCTGGAGAAGCCGCTTATTGGCACTATCTAGGAGCATATAGTTATTCTGTAGCCCGTCGTGCCACTGAAGAGCCTCTTAAGAAAGAAATTCTAACCTTAGCTACCAATGCCTACAATAAGGCACTGGAGTTAAAACCTTATATTGCCTTCGAGTATTATTCCCTGGCCGATGTCTATACATACTGGGCAAAGGAAGGGGCTGCTGACAAATGGCCTATAGCCTTGTCTCTCTATGATAAAGCATCGCAGTTGTTTCCACGCAACGCTGTTATATTGAATGAATGGTCTCTGGCACTAATCATCAAAGGAGACCTGGAGGAAGCTCGAACAAAGCTCGACTACGCAGCATCCATTGACCCTGACTGGGCAGAGACCTCTTTCCTTTACGGTCTTCTCCTGGCTAAGGAAGGGAAAAATGATGAAGCTGTGCTTAAGATTACCGCACCGATACGGGACAACCCTGCCAATCTCGATTATTTTATTGACCTGTACCTTCGTCTCATGGTATATGACATGGTAAGCCCGCTAAGAAATTCTTTGGAAATCTACACGCAAGAAACGCCCGACGGCTGGATTGCCCATGCCCTGCTCGGAACCACCAGCTTGTTCAGTAACAATGTTGATAAGAGCCTTGCTGAATTCAACAGCGCTATGCTGTTGGTACCGGACAATGATACTGGAGACCTTTTCCGCACCATCTTGAAGCTCTCCACTATCAGCCCGCCTTTCAAAAAAGCGCTTCCCGACGTGGCTGCCGAATGGCGAGCCGAGTTAGCCCAGAGTCCGGACAGGGATACATTGCTCCCTGCACTTGACCGATTGGTAGGCAATACAAAATAAGCATCCCACCATCAGTCTTTAGCTATTTAACATTATGTAAACTACTCCCCTACCGTCATTTGGCACAGGTTATGCACCACCTAATATAGCCACGACCCTTCAAGGTCGTGCCCACGAGGCTAAAGCCTCGTGGCTACACCAAATAATTATCGGAGTGAGGTATAATATTGCTAATGACCGCTTTGTGGTTAGCTCTGTTCTTCTTGCTCGGCGCTGCGTTGGGCAGCTTTATCAATGTAGTTGCTGACCGTCTGCCGGCAGGCAAGTCGATTATTTCACCGCCATCGCATTGTTCCGAATGCCAGTACAAAATCCCCGCCAGAGATAATATCCCTATATTCAGCTATCTCTGGCTTAGAGGCCACTGCCGCAACTGTGGTGCAGCTATTCCTCTGCGTCTGTTCTGGGTAGAATTAGGCACAGCAATTTTATTTGCCTTCTTATACTGGCATTATGGACTTAACTGGGAACTGGCACTAGTTGCCTTCTACTGCTGCGTGTTCATTGTCCTTTTGCTCATTGACCTTGAGCACAACATACTGCCGAATAAGATAGTTTACCCGGCAATGGTTTTTGCCATAGTGATAGCCGCTCTGGGCTCTATATTCGGCTTTGAACCGAGAGAAATTGCCAACGCGGGCTTTCGGCTTTGGATTGTTGATGCGGCTATCGGCGGCAGCATCGGTTTTGTGCTGCTACTTCTTCCAGCCCTCTTTTATCGTGGGGGCATGGGTTGGGGAGACATTAAGCTTGCGGCATTAATAGGCCTGGTCACCGGCTTCCCGTTGGTCCTTCCAGCTATATTTTTAGCCATAATCAGCGGCGGCTTAACAGCTGCGATTCTGCTGCTATCCAAATTGAAAAATCGAAAGGATGCCATACCCTTTGGCCCTTTCCTGGCCTTAGCCGCCATGGTAACGTTATTCTGGGGTAATGACTTCATCAACTTTTTAATTCGGTCTTAAGCCCGCTCCCATTACAGAGAAATACTCCCCAGTCATACTAAAGTATGACCGTGCATCATCAAAAGACCTGACGCTGAATTCAACCCCCTTTTCAACACAAAACCAGCCATCCTCTCGATTACAGAGCGAAGTCAGTAGTATAAACTTTAATTAACTGTTTAGCAGCAGGGGTTTTACATGTTCAACAAAAGGGATAAAGAAAAAGCGGCTGAAATCGAAGAGTTCCCGATTGTCTTTGGTAGTCATGGCCTGAAATTAAAGGGCAAAATCCTTCTTCCCAAAAACTCGAATGCAGATGAACCCGTACCCGGTGCTGTCTTATGTCACGGCTTTGGAGCTGGACACCGGGCTATGGAAGCCAGTGCTCGGACTATGGCAGCTCAGGGAATAGCTACCCTTATCTTCGATTTCCGCGGTCATGGCTCCAGCGAAGGTGCCGCCGATGGTAAAATGGCCGAAGACGTTGTTGACGCCTGGAGTCTTCTATCTCAACTCCCTGAAGTGGACAGCAACCGGATGGGCCTCGTCGGACACAGTCTGGGAGCTATGTCAATAATTATGGCTGCAAAAAGAGTGAGCAATCCCCGGGCCCTGGTTGCCTTAGCTTGCCCACCTGAGGTAGATAGCCAACTCTTAGCTGATGAGCCAAACAATATAGGACGATGGGGACAGAATACTAACGCTGTTGCCGAATATCCCAGACACGGCTCTTTTCCGTGGTTAAAGGGTGTCGCTGCCTTAATGTGCAGAGCCTGGATGTACCTAGGTCGCTTTAATGTCCGCGTTGACTGGCAAAAATTCTCCGAAGCTTTCCCACAGATGAGAATGTCCGAGATACTACAAAAGCTGGAGGACTGCTCTAAACTCTTCGTCTTTTGCGAAGGCGATAAGGTGACACCCTATCAGAAATCTACGCTTGTTTATGAGGCAGCTTGTCAGCCTAAGGAACTGCTTCTGGCTAAGGGCGGTTTCCACACCACACCACTTCTCAGAGGAAACCTGCGTTCCCAATGGACAAGCTGGACAGTCAGAACCCTGACAGACATCGAATAAAGCTAAAGGAGAATAAAATGCGAGTACTTATCACAGGCGGAGCTGGCCGGTTAGGCATAACCGTGTGCAAAGCCTTCTTGCGAGACGGGTATCATGTCCGCGTGTTTGATTTGGACACCCCCGGAAACAGAAGGAGTGTCAAAGGACTTAACGGGAAAGCTGAGGTTCTGTGGGGTGACATCACACAACCCGATTCAGTTCGGAAGGCAATGGAGGAAGTAGATGCGATAGTCCACATGGCTGGCATCTTGCCGCCAGTGGCATACGAAAAACCTGAACTAGCCGCCAAGGTCAACGTGGGTGGTACCAGAATAATCGTCGACCTGATAAAAGAAAGAGGTGGCAATATTCCTTTCCTTTTCACTTCGTCGGTAGCCGCGTTTGGTCCTACTCCCCACGCCGCCAAACCCCTCTGCCCCGACAAAAATGTGTGCACCCCCAAAGGAGCCTACGGCGAGACCAAGCTCCAAGCTGAAAACCTCATTAAGGAATCAGGAATTGACTATGTAATCTTACGTCTCACTGCAACCATGTACTTATCCTTTAAAATAAGTGACCTCAGGCGAATGTTTACCGTTCCGCTGGACAATCGTGTTGAATACTGCCACCCAAACGACACCGCATCGGCGATATTAAATGCTATCAAAAGCTTCGACAAGGTAAAGGGAAATATACTAGTCATCAGCGGCGGGCCCGAGCAAAGAATGCTATACAAAGATATGATTCGCGCCATGATGGGAATTATGGGATTGCCGATACCGCCGGCTCGGAAGTTCACCACACAGCCTTATTATCTCGACTGGTACGATACAACCAAATCACAGAGACTTCTTAAATTCCAGCGACATACTTTTGCCGACTACCTCAAGGACTATTCCAAGGAGTTGGCCAAACAATATGGCTCGGGCTTTCTACCCTTCATGCGCCACTTCGTCGGACCTGTCTTCGGAAAAGTCATCGTCCAGCTTTTTTAGCAATTTTTGTTGCCAGAGATATTGCATTGTCAGGCAACCATATGGTATACTAGCCTACAAGTGAGGCCTTTAAGTCAGTCCAGAGAGGCTGGCAAGGGAAATATGATAAAAGATTGTAGCTCTACAAAGCTTCTGTCTCAGATTCTTTGTTTGAAAACCTCTTGCCAGTTCCCGGCAGGAGGTTTTTCTTATGCCTGAGAGAACTCTCATGTCCCCCGAGGACATACAGAGAGCCTTGATCCGCATTGCCCACGAAATTGTGGAAAGAAACAAAGGCGCCAAGGATATAGTCCTCGTAGGCATGCAAACCCGGGGAGTCCCCTTATCCAAGCGGCTAGCCACTACTATCCAAAGCCTTGAGGAAATTACCGTTCCGGTTGGCTCACTGGACATCGGCTTGTACCGCGATGATATTTCATCGTTACACCTGAAGCCTGTAATTCACCGCACTGATATCCCAACCGATGTTACCAACAAACAAGTAATTTTGATTGATGACGTCTTCTATACCGGACGCAGCATCCGTGCAGCCATGGATGCCATTATAGATTTGGGACGGCCTCAATCCATCCAGCTAGCAGTTCTTGTCGACCGAGGTCATCGCGAACTACCCATCCGTGCCGACTATGTGGGCAAGAACATACCCACATCAAACAATGAGGAAATAAAGGTATATGTTAAAGAGGTAGATGGTGAAGATAAGGTGACCATACTTTCACCTAACAAGGGGGCGACCGATGAAAACGATTGAACCTAATTCGAGTATCGCAACTCCAGAAACTTTCCCGCCGCCATCCATAGCTGTCTGGCAACATAGTCATGTACTCGATTTAGATGACTTTACCCGGGAAGAAATCGAGCTTGTCTTAGAAACAGCTGACGCTATGGCGGAGGTACTCACCAGGGAAGTAAAAAGGGTGCCGACGTTAAGAGGCAAGACGGTTGTTACCCTGTTCCACGAACCAAGCACACGCACTCGTGCCTCATTCGAGCTAGCAGCTAAGAATCTAAGCGCCGATACAGTAAGCCTCGATGCCTCCAAAAGCAGCATCGTCAAGGGGGAGTCTTTGATTGATAGCTTGCGTACTATTCAAGCTTTAGGCGCCGATATTATAGTCATGCGCCACTCACAATCTGGCGCCCCTTATCTCGCCATACAACACGTAAACTGCAGCATGATAAACGCTGGAGACGGCTGGCATGCCCATCCTTCTCAAGCCCTTCTCGACCTCTATACCATCCGCCGCCATCTGGGTACACTAGCTAATCTTAAAGTGACCATTATCGGCGACATTATGCATAGCCGGGTAGCCCGTTCTAACATCTGGGGCATGACTACCATGGGAGCTAAGGTAGTACTATGTGCCCCACCTACCCTTCTACCTCGCGGCTTAGACAGCTTTATCGCCAACTGTCAGCTGCCAAATGTCAGCATTGAAACTGAGATTGAGCCTGCCTTGGAAAATGCCGATGTGGTAATGCCCCTAAGGCTGCAAATGGAAAGACAACAAAGCGGGCTGTTGCCCAGTCTACGAGAGTACATCCAGCTTTACCAGCTAACCACGGAACGACTTTCCATGGCCAAACCACAAGTCTTGGTTATGCACCCCGGACCTATTAACGAAGGCATTGAAATCAGCCCTGAAGTCGCCCACGGGACCCAATCGGTAATCGAAGAGCAGGTAACCAATGGTGTAGCTATACGAATGGCATTGCTCTACCTAATCGCCGGAGGTAAAAACAAATAATGCCCCCTAACATACTAATAAGCGGTGGCCGAATAATCGACCCTGGCCAAGGAATAGATAGAATTGCGGACTTGCTTATAACCAAAGGCAAAATCACCTGGCTCGGGGATAAAGGCACCGCACCATCACACGCCGACTTAACCACCATCGATGCAACCGGCCTCATCGTCTGCCCCGGATTTATCGACCTCCACTGCCATCTGCGCGAACCAGGCTTTGAAGACAAGGAAACTATCGCTACCGGCACTAAAGCTGCCGCTAAAGGAGGTTTCACCACCATCTGCTGTATGCCGAATACAAATCCCCCTCTAGACACTCAGGCCTCTATAGATTATGTAAAGAAGACGGCTGAATCTGAGGGGACGGTTCAAGTGCTGCCGGTAGGCTGCATCACTAAGGGAAGACAAGGCAAAGAGCTAACTGAAATGAATGAGCTGGCTAAGGTTGGAGTCATCGGTTTCAGCGACGATGGTGACCCGGTGGCTAGCTCACGAATTATGGCAGTGGCTATGGATTACAGCCACGCCTTGGGATTGCCAATTATCGACCACTGTGAAGATAAGGAACTGAGCGATGGCGGCTTTATGAACGATGGCTGGGTATCAGCGCGTCTGGGGCTTAAAGGTATGCCTAAAGCTGCTGAGGAAATTATAGTCGCCCGTGACCTTGCTTTAGCTAAGCTCACTGGCGCTAAGCTCCATGTCGCCCATGTTAGCACAGAGGGCTCAGTAGAACTTATCCGCCAAGCCAAAGAAAAAGGTATCGCAGTCACTGCCGAAGTCACTCCCCACCACCTGACCCTGACTGAGGAACGAGTAATGGGCAGCCAGCTAGAGAAAAATAGCCACCTAAGGTACGATACCAACGCTAAAGTCAACCCGCCACTACGTACCAAAGAAGATATTGCCGCTTTAATCAAAGGGCTTAAAGATGGCACTATCGATGCCATCGCTACCGACCATGCCCCCCACACCTCGGTGGACAAAATGTGCGAGTTTGGGCTGGCAGCTTTTGGTATCAGCGGATTGGAAACAGCTTTAGCCTGTCTCATGAGCCTGGTACATAACAATCAACTAGACCTGAAGACTATAATCTCCAAGCTCACATTCGAGCCAGCTAGAATTATCGGCAGCAGATATGGAGAGCTTGGCATATTAAAGCCTGGCTGCCGAGCTGATGTTACTCTTTTCGACCCGAATAAGGAATGGATAGTCGACAGCCGTGACTTCGCTTCTAAAGGCAAGAACACCCCATTTGATGGCTGCCATTTCAAAGGCAGAGTAATAGTGGCCCTAGTAGCTGGGAAAATAGTCTATAGGGACAATTCAGAATAAGAAAGGAGCTAGGTTCTGTATGCCGAGGCGTAACGATATCAAGAAGGTAATGATTATCGGCTCCGGCCCTATTGTGATAGGACAGGCCTGCGAATTTGACTACTCTGGAACGCAGGCTTGCAAAGCCCTTCGAAGCCTCGGCTATGAAATCGTGCTGGTAAACTCGAACCCAGCGACTATCATGACTGACCCGGGAATGGCAGACGTAACATATATTGAACCGCTTAATCTCGAAATGATGACCCAAATCATCGAAAAAGAACGGCCTGATGCGCTACTGCCAAATCTGGGTGGCCAAACAGGTCTCAATCTCAGCGCCGAACTGGCACGTTCGGGAGTCCTTAACAAATATGGAGTTCAAGTCATTGGTGTCGATGTTGACGCCATTAAAAGCGGCGAAGACCGCACTGTCTTCAAGGAGACAATGAACCGTTTGGGTATAGAGATGCCCCAAAGTCAAGCTGTCTACAGCGTCGAGGACGCAGAAAAGGTCGCGGCTGAGCTCGGGTATCCCGTAGTTATCCGCCCAGCATATACCATGGGTGGAACCGGCGGTGGACTTGTCTACAACGTGGAAGAATTACGCACCGTTGCCAGCCGCGGCATTTCAGTAAGCCTTATCGGGCAGGTACTGGTAGAGGAGTCAGTTTTGGGGTGGGAAGAGCTGGAGCTGGAAGTCGTCCGTGATTCCAAAAACCAGATGATTACCGTATGCTTTATCGAGAATGTAGACGCCATGGGTGTTCACACCGGCGACTCTTTTTGTACGGCTCCTATGCTTACAATCGATACCGAATTGCAGAAACGCCTCCAGGAGTATTCCTATAGAATCGTGGAGGCAATACGTATAATAGGTGGCACTAACATTCAGTTCGCGCATGACCCCAAGACAGGCCGTGTTGTAGTAATTGAAATCAACCCTAGAACTTCGCGCTCGTCAGCGCTCGCCTCCAAAGCAACCGGCTTCCCAATCGCTCTTGTTTCCGCGAAGCTGGCAGCTGGCCTCACACTCAACGAAATCCCTTACTGGCGTGACGGTACCCTCGAGAAATATACGCCATCAGGTGATTACGTAGTAGTTAAGTTTGCCCGTTGGGCTTTCGAAAAATTCAAGTATGCTGAAGACAAACTAGGCACTCAAATGCGCGCTGTCGGCGAGGTTATGAGCATCGGAAAAACTTACAAGGAAGCACTCCAGAAGGCAGTCCGTTCCCTGGAGAATGGTCGCTATGGCCTGGGCTTTGCCAAGGATTTCCACAAAAAATCGTTGGACGAGCTGATGAACATGCTGAACGAACCGACAAGCGAGCGCCAGTTCATAATGTATGAAGCTCTGCGCAAAGGTGCCGATGTGCAGAACCTCTACGAGAAGACTTACATCAAGCCATGGTTTATCAACCAAATGAAAGAGCTGGTCGAACTGGAGGAAGAAATTCTTCACCACAAAGGAAAGGCACTACCTGACAACCTGCTTATTCAGACTAAGAAAGACGGGTTTTCAGACCGTTATCTGTCACAGATTCTTGGCGTGCCAGAAAAAGAGATTCGCCGAAAACGTGTTTCGCTTGGGGTGGTTGAAAGCTGGGAGCCTGTCCCTGTCAGCGGCGTAGAAAACGCGGCATATTACTTCTCAACCTACAACGCGCCGGACAAGACAACAAGCAGCAATAGACGCAAAGTAATGATATTAGGTGGCGGGCCCAACCGCATCGGCCAGGGCATAGAATTTGATTACTGCTGTGTCCATGCAGCTTTTGCCCTGCGCGACGAAGGCTACGAGACTATAATGGTCAACTGTAACCCCGAAACAGTGTCAACGGATTACGACACTTCAGACAAGCTTTACTTTGAACCGCTCACGGTTGAAGACGTCTTGAGCATCTACGGAAAGGAAAAACCTGAAGGCGTCATTGTCCAGTTCGGCGGTCAAACCCCCTTAAACATTGCCAACGAATTAGCTGAAGCTGGCGTAAAAATATTAGGCACATCGCCTGAAGCCATAGACCTTGCCGAGGATAGAGGCCGCTTCCGTCAAATGATGCAAGAGCTTAACATCCCCATGCCAGAATCTGGAATGGCCAGCAATTTGAAGGAGGCGCTAAGCGTTGCCAAGCAAATCGGGTATCCACTGATGGTGCGGCCATCATACGTATTGGGCGGTCGTGGTATGGAAGTAGTACATGATGAGGAAATGCTCAAAGAGTACGTTGCTGCGGCAGTAGATGTAACCCCCGACCGTCCCATCCTAATTGACAAGTTTCTCGAAAACGCAATTGAGGCCGAGGCGGATGCCATAGCTGACGGAACCGATGCCTTTGTGCCGGCAGTCATGGAACACATCGAGTTAGCCGGCGTCCACTCCGGCGATTCAGCCTGTGTCATCCCACCTGTCAGCATACCTCAAAAACACATTGATACCATCAACGAGTACACCAAGAGAATCGCCACGGAACTTAATGTCATAGGCCTAATGAACATGCAATACGCTATTGTTAGAGATGTTGTCTATGTGCTAGAAGCCAATCCACGAGCATCAAGAACTGTGCCGCTGGTCTCGAAAGTCTGTAATGTATCAATGGCGCGCCTTGCAACCCAGATAATGCTGGGTAAAAAACTCTCAAAGCTTAATCTCAAGCCACGTCGGATTCCTCACTTCGGTGTCAAGGAAGCGGTATTCCCGTTTCCCATGTTCCCTGAGGTAGACCCCATACTCGGGCCGGAGATGCGGTCGACCGGCGAGGTGCTGGGAATTGCCGATTCCTTCGGCCTTGCCTTTTTCAAGGCGCAGGTGGCTGCACAGCAATTGCTTCCAAAAAATGGGACAATCTTGATAAGTCTGTTCAGCAAAGACATGCCTGCTACACTAGAAGTAGCGAAGCGATTCGCCGAGCTCGGTTTGAAAATCAAGACAACACGAGGCACCCATAAATTTCTAGCCAGACATGGCATCAAGTCTGAGCTAATACTCAAGATGCATGAAGGGCGGCCCAACATCGTGGACGGAATCATGAACAGGGAAATCCAGCTAGTAATCAACACTCCCAGTGGCAAACTGAGCAAATACGACGATTCTTACATCCGCAAGACAGCAATTAAGTATAAGGTGGCTTACATAACAACACTTGCTGCCGCTGCTGCCGCTGCCAAGGGAATTGCCGCATATCGCAACGGTAAACTAGAGGTCAAATCCCTGCAAAGCTACCACGCGGACATAAAATAAGCTGTGAAGTTAAAAGTGTTTTAGTAGAATTGAAACAAGTTTCAGCTACCGTTATCTCCAACATCGAGCTTATGCCCGGATATCATCTTATTTGTATCGACACGCCTGACATTGCTGCCACATCCAGACCAGGACAATTCGTCACCGTCAGATGCGGAGAAGAGCTTACGCTGCGCCGCCCATTTAGCATCCACCAAATAGCCAAATCAGGCCAGCTCTATTTCTTCTTCAAGGTAATTGGTAAAGGCACCGCCTGGCTTTCTCTATGCCGAAAAGGAGAAAAACTGGATATACTAGGTCCACTGGGTAATGGTTTTCATATTAAGCCCACTTCAAAAAAGTTATTGCTAGTAGCCGGCGGCATAGGTATCGCCCCACTGACATTCCTCGCTCAACAAACATTGGCACAAGAAAAATCAGTAACCTTGCTACTAGGCGCACATGCCAAGGATGAACTCTACCCGCAGAAACTACTGCCGAGTGAAATTAAAACTACCATTACTACCGAAGATGGTAGCTATGGCGAAGAGGGCAAGGTGACCGACATACTGTCCAGATATGTTAATCTGGCTGACCAAATCTACGCCTGTGGTCCGTTAGCCATGTACAAAGAAATAGCCAAACAAAGGCAAAAATGGCAAGGAAAGAAACCAATACAGGTATCACTGGAAGTACGGATGGGCTGTGGTATTGGGGCTTGCTTTAGCTGCAGCATAAAAACAAAAAATGGCATGAAACGGGTATGCCGCGATGGCCCTGTTTTCAACTTAGATGACGTTACATTGGAGGAGGTGAAAATATGACGGCGATAAGCAAAACCATACGCCTAAGCACCAAAGGGAATTGCAACATCATAGATATAACCGAAGAAATAGCCAGAGAAATCAGCAACTCGAACATTGGCAACGGTATAGCCACCATTTTTATCGCCGGTTCAACTGCCGGCATAACAACTATTGAGTACGAGGATGGATTGATTAGCGATTTCAAGGACATGTGGGATCGAAATGTACCTTTGAACCTACCCTACCAGCATGACCGCAGATGGGGAGACGGAAATGGATACTCACACGTGAGAGCTTCACTTCAAGGCCCATCACTAGTCGTGCCCTTTGCCAACAAAAAGATGACGCTCGGAACCTGGCAACAGATTGTAGTAGTAGACTTCGATAATCGCCCAAGAGCCAGAGAAATCGTCCTACAACTCTTGGGCGAATAAGATGCCTTGGGAAATAGACCAACCGGGATTGCCAATACACCATTGTAATAGCTATTTCTCGTAAGGTAAAATGTTACTTGTCTTCTCGTATTCGATTTTGCTCGCTTTTAGATAGAGACAAACAGTCAAATGCGTGTCTGCTTGCTTAGTTACCGGAGCTATCGCTACTCTGGCGGGCAGGGTATTTACCTTCGCTATCTGAGCCGTTCCCTCCGTGACCTCGGCCATCAGATTGATGTAATATCAGGACCACCATATCCAGACTTGGACGACGGGATACGACTGATTAAATTGCCTAGCCTTGACCTATATTCAATGCCACCCGACCGACGATTACTCATAAACCTGCGCAAATTAAATACGCTCCCAAGCCTGGTCGAATGGCTCGGTGTCATAAGCGGTTACTTCTCAGAACCCCTGACCTTCGGCATGAGAGCGTATGAGCTTATACGTAATAGTGAAAACAACAAATACGACATTGTTCATGATAATCAGACAATGGCATATGGTGTACTCAAAATCCAGGAACTCGGTTACCCGGTCGTTGAGACAATCCACCATCCTGTAACCATCGACCGTGATCTAGCAGTTAAGTCAGCAACCTCCTTGAAAGATAAGCTGGGGCTGAGAAGGTGGTTTCTCTTTATCAATATGCAGATCAAAGTCGCTCGCCGGCTTTCTCGCATTATTACAGTTTCACAGACTGCTTGCCAGCACATTGCCAAAACCTTCGGAATTTCTGAAGCCAAACTGCGAGTCATATATAACGGGATCGACACAGATATTTTCAGCCCTTCCCCGGAAGTGAACCACCTGGAAAACAGGCTCCTGGTAGTAATAAGCAGAGACACAGCCGTTAAAGGTTTGAGACACATGCTGGAAGCATTAGCAATATTGCGGCAGAAGCACAATCTTGAACTAATAGTGGTGGCAAAAGAAACAGATAATAGTACAACACAGGAGCTTATTATCAATCTCGGTATAAAAGATTATGTAAAGTTTATTGATGAGATAGATACTGCTGAACTTGTAAACCAGTACAGGTTAGCCAACATTGTAGCCATTCCATCAATATACGAGGGTTTTGGCTTACCCGCTGCTGAGGCCATGGCTTGCGGAGTTCCAGTAGTTTCTACAACTGCCGGAGCTTTGCCTGAGATAGTAGGAGACGCCGGAATACTGGTGCCCCCTGCTGATGCAAAGGCTTTAGCAGAAGCAATCTCGGCACTTGTAGTTAGTCCGAATAAGCGTAAACACCTGAGCGAGATGGGACGCAAGAGGGTCATGCAAATGTTTAACTGGCGAAATACAGCCCAGCACACTGCCGACGTCTATGCCGAGGCAATTAAATTCCAGAACTACTTGAAACGCAAGGGGTAGTTCTTACCCGTTAAAATTCCTAAAATTCAATCTTCGCCTGCTATTTCCTTTTAAATATATTGCCATATCCATTAAACAAAGGTAAAATGTCTCAGGGCTTTTGTGTTTTTTGGGTCTGAGTGCCTGACATTTGGGCGGATTATCAAGTGCGTATATGTTTGCTTAGTTATAGATGCTATCGCTATTCTGGCGGACAAGGCATTTATGTCCGCTATTTAAGCCGTTCTCTCCGCGAGCTCGGTCACGATATCGAAGTAATATCAGGACCGCCATATCCAAAACTGGACGATGAGATAAAACTCATTAAGCTGCCTAGTCTCGACCTATACTCTTTACCGGAAAGGCAGCGCTTCTTCATAAATCATCGCAAGCTGAATTCACTGCCCAATTTCACCGAATGGCTCGGCGTCTGTTGCGGGTTTCTCACCGAGCCATTGACTTTCGGCATGCGTGCCTACAGCTTCCTACACAGCAATAACCGGTTTAAAAAATATGATGTTATTCATGACAATCAAAGCCTGTCATACGGCATCCTGAAAATAAAGGGGCTCGGCGTCCCCGTGGTAACAACCATTCATCACCCTATCTCCATCGATCGAGACTTAGCCATAAAAGCAGCTAAGTCATCATGGGAAAAAATGGGCATCAGGCGATGGTATTCGTTCACCAATATGCAACTCAAAGTTGCCAAGAAGCTTTCGCATTTTATTACAGGTTCACAGAATTCCTATCGTCAGATCATCGATACTTTTAAGTTGCCAAAAGATAGCCTCCGCATTATTTATGATGGAGTTGATAGCTCTGTCTTCACTCGGGCTCCTGAAGTTGAACGCTCAGAAAACCGCCTGCTCGTAATAAACAGCGGAGATACACCTCTGAAGGGCTTGAAATATTTGCTGGAAGCCTTTGCCGCTTTGCGCTCAAAACGTAAGATAGAGCTTGTCATAGTGGGAAAACCGATGAAAAATGGCTACACACAGGGACTGGTTGACAGTTTAGGCATTGCTGATTGTGTTACCCATGCTGGACATATAGACACAGCAGAGCTTGTCCGTCAATATTCAATGGCTACAATGGTTGTTGTACCATCCGTTTACGAAGGTTTCGGGCTACCGGCTGCTGAGGCTATGTGCTGTAGCACACCCGTAATTTCAACGACCGCTGGAGCTTTACCTGAGATTGTCGGAGATGCCGGCATACTGGTACCTCCAGCTGATACCGGAGCACTGGTCGAGGCAATTGGAAGCCTCCTGGATAATCCGGACAGGCGTAGACATCTCGGTGGAATTGGACACAGACGAGTAATGCAAATGTTTAATTGGAAAAACACAGCTAAACATACAGCTGACGTGTACAAGGAAGCTATCGAGTACCAATGCAGCTTTGAAGCACGGTAGATATTTAATCCAAGGAGTGGCTCAAAATGAAACTGAAGCTCTCTGATGATTTCCTCTCTAAAAAATACCTGGACCCCACAGTCAATTCCATCCTTTCTATGCAACAGGCAGATGGTTCAATCCCCTGGCTTCAAGGAGAAATTATAGACCCGTGGACTCATGTTGAAAATGCTATGGCGATAGATATCGGCAACCATCGTGCCGAAGCCGAACGCGCCTATGACTGGCTCGCCACAATTCAACTGGAAGACGGTAGCTGGCATGCTTCGTACAAGGATGGAGAACCACTCGATACCTCCAAGCTATCACATGTCATTTCTTATGTTGCAGTAGGAGTCTGGCACCATTATCTGACAACCAGCGAGCTCTCTTTTCTCAATAGAATGTGGCCGACTGTCCGTGCTGCGATAGATTTTGTATTGGACATGAGAGGGCCTAACGGCGAGATTTACTGGGCTAGAGATAGCACCGGTGTTATATACCCAACCGCATTGATAAGCAGTTGTAGTTCGACATACTTGAGCATCAAGAGCGCGCTTTCTATTGCTGCAATTCTAGGCGAAGAAAGAACTGACTGGAAAGAGGCAAGTATCACTCTGGCAAAGGCACTTCAAAAAATGCCATACCTGTTTAACCCGCCTCAAGAAAACAAACCTACGTTTGCCATGGACTGGTATTATCCGGCGATGTGTTGTGTTATCAATGGTAACGAGGCGAGGCAACGTCTGTTCAGCGGCTGGGATAAATTTGTCATCAACGGTCTGGGCTCGCTCTGTAGTTTAGAACAGGAATGGGTCACCGCCGCAGAGACAAGTGAACTGGCGATTGCCCTGGCAGTTCACGGTGAATATGAACACTCAGCTACTGTCTTCAGCTGGGTTCACCAGATGCGTGATGATGACGGTGCTTACTGGTATGGCATGGCACTGCCAAAGAAAGAGATCTGGCCAGAAGAAAAGCCAACCTGGACATCAGCAGCGGTAGTGCTAGCAGCTGACATGCTCAGACCCATGTCTCCGACAAGCCTGCTTCTTGACCACCATGGATCGGCGACGCCGTAGCACCCCCAGTGTCTTCGTCATCGGCAGTTCTTCAAATTGTCCTGAAGCCAGCGCCACCTTATAAACTTCGTAGGGAGCTTGTCCACCATCTGCCGGGTCTAAAAAGATATCATGAAAAACGAAAAACCCGCCAGGAAGCAGATGAGGATACCAGCATCTATAGTCTGTTATAACTGCTTCATAACTATGGCCACCATCTATGAAAACCAAACCCAGGGGAGTAGCCCAATCTCTAGCTGCCACATTTGATTTGGTAATCATAGGCACAACAAATTCTTCTAAACCGGCTTTTTGCATTGTAGCTCTAAAACATGGAAAACTATCAATTAGACCGGTTCGGCTATCTAAAAGGTCAGAGTCAAAGTATGTTTGTCCGGGTTGCTGCTCTTCAGACCCTCGATGGTAGTCAATGGTAAAAAGCGTTTTCCCCTTTATTTTACAAGCAATACCGAGATAAACTGTGGACTTCCCACAAAAGCTCCCCACCTCAAGACAAGGGCCAAGCGAACACGCCTCAGAAGCCAATTCGAATAGCTTCAGTCCTTCCTCCTCAGCAAGAAATCCCTTGACTTGTGAAATAAACTCAGGGATTACGTCTTTAGTTTCCATTTGTTTGCTTGATAGAATACATCTTCACAACGCTGGTTTCAATTATAAGCAGTCGGACCTGAGGGTCAGCCCCTACGACTATTTCATAGCCTTTACCCTCTCCCTAGAAAAGATAGATAATATAGGTGCAGGTCTTTAGACCTGTCCGAATTAAGGAGAAGAGGGATTAAGAGGGTAAGTTAATATACGATTTTAATCACCGCTATAGCGTACTTTTTACTAAAGTATTATAATTTATCGATTCTGTGTTAAAGTTGAACACGGCCTGCAGATGAGAGGCACAGAATTTGGATTACCACGAAGTATTTTATAAGGACTTCGCACGGGGACAACATTAAGATAACGTTCGGCTGTCATTCTAATAGAATGGAGAGCGATTAAAATGAAGAACAAATTAATCACAGCAATTATCCTTCTTATAATTCTGTCAACACTAGGCTTTGCCGGTTGCCGCAGTACTCCACAGGATACTGAGAAACAGATAACCACGGTGGAACGTGGCGACCTCACTGTCACTGTCTCTGCTGATGGCAATTTGGATATGCCTCGCCAAGTTGCATTGAAATTTGGCACTCCTGGCACGGTAAAGGAGATTTTCGTAGTTGAGGGACAGAAGGTCAAAGAGGGTACACTATTAGCCAAGCTGGATGATACAACTCAAAAGCTAGCCATAGCCTCAGCTCAGTATAATGTAGAGTTAGCTATGAATGAACTGGTGGAAAAGATACACCCGGCACTAATGGGCTACCCTGAAATGTATCCTGATACCAGCACCGTCCTTCGTGTGGAACAGGCTCAAGATGAGCTGGGACAGGCACAAAAATTCCTCGAGCAAGGTGGATATCAAAAGGCTGCAGCTGAACTACGCCTGGCGCTGCATGACCTTGATGCAAGCTACACAATGTTCAATATTCCGGAAATAGCTATGTCTCTGCAGGGACAGAGTGAGATACGATATACAACGGTCGACAAGTATCCCGATATGTCTAATATCTCTAAGGCAATAAAGCTACTGGAAGAAGACCTGGCAAGATTAGCCGAAATACAAACCCTCATTGAGCAGGGGAGCTATGACGATGCTAAGGCTAAATTGAATACCGAACAAGATAAGTTGAGCGAAACTCATATTCTGGTCAAAAGCCTGAGCGGCAGGATAAGGATATCTCAAAGAATCGGAGAGTGTTGTCAGCAACTCGCTACGCAAGATAGTAGAGCAGAAGCAACAGGACTAATACCACTACCCTATCCAGATACTTCAACCACACTTGATTGGCTTAAGCAAGTTGAAGAAAATCTGCAAAAGATACAAACATGTAAAGAAGGGGAGAGTTGTGACACATTTGAGCTGGCGACACTGTTGCGCATGGCTCAGCATGATGTGGATATGAGCCAAACGATACTCGAGAACAACGAGCTGATTTTTCGAAGTGGAGTTAACCTGAAAGCCTTGAGGGGCTACAACTTAAATTTACAAATCGCCGAACTAGACTTAAAGCGGTATAAGGACGAGCTTATGAAAACTGAAATACTGGCGCCATTCGATGGCACCGTGGTTGATATCGGCGTGAAAGAAAACGACCAGCTTTCCTCTTTCGACTATTCATCCAAGACCGCAGTTCACCTGGTAGACACCAGCACGGTGGAGATGGATGGGGTAATGGATGAGGTAGATATTTACAAAGTCAAAGTAGGACAGGAAGCCATTATAACTGTGGACGCCCTGCCCAATGTAGAGTTGAAAGGCAAGGTGACCTTCATCTCACCTTTTGGTACGCAGACAGCCGGAGTTGTCGAATTCCCAGTTAAAATCTCCATTGAGCCCGCTGAAGTAGAGCTTAAAGGAGGCTTGACCGCAACCGCTGACATAATTGTGGAAAAACATGAAGATGTGCTATTGGTACCCAACCGGTCTATCAAAGGCTCTCCGGGAAACTACTGGGTGGAAGTAATACTGGACGAGAAAACAATGACAACCGAAAAAAGACCGGTTGTCTTAGGCGCTCAGAACGACCAGTTCAGCGAGGTAATCTCAGGGCTCAGTGAGGGAGAAAAAATTATCGTCGAGGCAACTCGTGGTCGAGTGCCCACATCTTTCTGAGAATAGTCACCATCCTAAATGACATAGAGTTACTTTATTACCTGTAACAGCAATGATTGACCTGAAAAGTATAGTAAAAATCTATAAATTGGGGGATGTCGAGGTTATTGCCCTGAATGGCGTAGACTGTCGCATCGAGACAGGAGAGATGGTCTCTATTATGGGACCATCAGGCTCAGGAAAATCTACCTTGATGAATCTCATCGGCTGTTTGGACAGACCAACCTCTGGAAAATACCTGCTGGACGGAACAGACGTTAGCAGTCTAAATGATGACCAACTGGCTGAGATAAGGAACAAGAAAATAGGCTTCGTTTTCCAGTCTTTCAACTTATTACCCCAGGCCACGACTGTGGCTAATGTCGAGCTACCTCTAGTCTACAGCGGCGTCGGCAATAAACATCAGCGTGCTTTTGAAGCTTTGGAACTAGTGGGCATGGCTCAGCGGGCTACTCACCGCCCATCTGAGATCTCTGGCGGCGAGCAGCAGCGGGTAGCCATAGCCAGAGCGCTGGTCAACAACCCGTCCCTTATTCTAGCTGACGAACCCACCGGTAATCTGGACACACAGACAAGCCAAGGCATTATGCTTCTTTTGCAGCGACTCAACAGCCAGGGCATCACTATCGTACTCGTCACTCATGAAGAAGACATCGCTGCCTATACACAACGCACGATTTATCTTAGAGATGGTAAGATTGTTAGTGAGAAAAAGAGATGAACCTCTGGGAAAGCATTATCAGTTCATGGCAAGTCCTATACACTAACAAGATGCGGTCTAGCCTGACCATACTTGGCATCGTAATTGGCGTCAGCGCTGTAGTCTTCCTGGTATCGTTTGGCAGGGGACATGAAGCCAATATCACGGGCATCTTCGAGAGCATGGGCGCTAATGCCATCTACATCACCAGCGCAAGCAGCATGACACAGGGAATGTCAGGGGCTACGGGAAGTATCACTCTCGAAGATGCCGAAGCTCTAGCTAATCCCAACCGTGCCCCATCTGTAGCCTTGGTTGCTCCCATATCAGAAAAATTAGCCAAAGTTGTTTACGGCAATGAAAACACTAATGTTGATATCATGGGTACTACGCCCGAAATTTCACAAATTATTAGCTATACCGTGGCCGAAGGTGAATCCATTTCTGAGCAGGATGTAAAGAGAGGAGCCAGGGTCGCTGTACTTGGGAGTAAGACAGCCACGGACCTCTTTAAAACAGAAAGTCCGTTAGGCAAAACCATCAGGATAGGCGGAACTCAGTTCGGGGTCATCGGCGTTTTTGAGAAGAAAGGCGGTTTTATAGGCTCCGCGGATGACTTCATCATGATCCCCATAACCACAATGCAGGCGAGACTGCTAGGTGAAACAACCGCACGGGGGCGGCCTATCCAGACTATCGCTGTTAAGGCAATGAGTACCGACCAAATAGATGCCGCCAGGGAAGATGTTACTGCCATCTTGCGTCAGCGTCATCATATCAGAGAAAATGAGGATGACGACTTCACCGTCATCGATATGCAGGAAATCCTCAATCGGATGCGTCAAGTGCTCGGCATTATGCAAGTATTCCTGGGCAGTGTTGGAGCTATCTCTCTCCTTGTCGGCGGCATCGGCATCATGAACATAATGCTAGTCTCAGTAACCGAACGCACACGGGAAATCGGCATCCGAAAAGCCGTGGGTGCCAAACGAAGGGATATTCTTCGTCAGTTCCTGGTAGAATCGGCTATGCTTAGTCTTACCGGTGGGATAATCGGCCTTACTATAGCTGCGCTGGGAACCTGGGCGGTTACCGGAGTACAACTTGGACCATACCCCGTCAAAGCTCCCATGTCACTTGACATCGTAATCATTGCCATCTCTGTGGCAGTATTTGTAGGGCTAGCTTCTGGCATTTACCCCGCCTATAGAGCTGCTAGACTCGACCCAATTGAATCCCTGCGCCACGAGTAGAACTTATTTACCCTGGACTAAAGACAGAAACTCAGCGCGCGTTGCCGCCCGAGTCCGAAAAAGCCCTCTAGTTGCCGAAGTGAGGACATTGCTTCCCGGCTTCTTGATGCCACGCATCGTCATACACAGGTGTTCTGCTTGAACGACCACAGCAACACCATCTGGCTGCAAAGCCTCGAGAATAGCATCAGCAATCTGCGATGTCATCCTCTCCTGTAACTGGGGACGCTTGGCGAATACCTCTACCACTCGCGCCAACTTGCTCACCCCAACAACTCGTCCCTCTTTATTAGGAATATAACCGACATGAACCACACCATAAAACGGCAGGAGATGATGCTCACACATAGAGTAAAAGGGGATATCCTTCAAAACCACCATCTCACGATGCCCCACTTCAAAACCTACAGTTAATTCTGCTCTGGCATCCATATACAACCCGGAAAAAATTTCAGCATACATCTCAGCAATGCGTTGTGGTGTACCCTGCAACCCTTCCCTTCGAGGGTCATCGCCAATAGCCTCAATTATAGATAGCACCGCTGTTTCAATCTTAGCTAAGTCAACCACTACTATCTCCTCTTTGGTTATATTATCCGCCAGTGTCTTCTATAGTCATCACGGTTAAACCCAACCCAAAGTTCGTTCAACTATCCCTACGTCGGCAGGCAGCTCTGGGAATGGTTCAACAAACTTTGCCGGGAGAGTGGGGTCTTTTAGCCCGGTGCCAGTAATGATGCAGACCACCTTTTTACCTGAAAGCTTCAGCCCTTGCCCTGCCATCTTAATAAGACCCGCCACAGAAGCTGCTGAGGCTGGCTCGCCGAAAACCCCTTCCTTCCTTGCCAGAAGCTTATAGGCAGCTAGAATCTCATCATCGCTGACGCAGTCAATCACCCCACCTGACTGATCCCTAGCAGCTATTGCTCCTTGCCAACTAGCTGGATTACCAATTCGAATCGCCGTAGCCAAGGTTTTTGGCCTTTTGACAATCTTGCCCTTGACTATAGGCGCTGCTCCTTCGGCTTGAAAACCCATCATCTTGGGGAGTCGGCTAGCCTTATCGGCCTGCTTATATTCGACAAAGCCCTTCCAATAGGCGGTGATATTGCCGGCATTGCCCACTGGGATAAAGAAATAATCAGGCGCATCACCCAAATCGTCTACAATCTCAAAAGCTGATGTCTTCTGCCCTTCAATTCGGTATGGATTAACCGAATTAACCAGCGTAACCGGATGTTTTTGAACCAGGCTGCGAACTATCTGGAGAGCCTGGTCAAAGTTACCCTGTATGGCGATGATCTTAGCCCCGTAAGCAATAGCCTGAGCCAACTTCCCTAAGGCTATCTTCCCTTTTGGTACAATAACTACAACATCAAGACCAAATCTAGCCCCATAAGCAGCTGCTGAAGCACTGGTATTCCCAGTAGAAGCGCAAATAACACAGCGACTGCCGTCTTCAACTGCCTTGGCTATGGCTACAACCATGCCACGATCTTTGAAAGAGCCGCTAGGATTACACCCCTCAAGCTTAAAATAAAGCTCACCGCAGCCAAGCTCCTTCTCTAGGGCAACGGACTTAACCAGAGGAGTATCTCCCTCACCCAGCGTTATCAAAGGAGTAGCCGGGGTAATCGGCAGAAAGTCACGGTATCTAATTATAACACCACGTCCCATTTTCTTCCCTAAGCCTCTACCCGAACAAAATTAGTGATTTCCTTGACTACAGTCAAACGCTCAGTTTTCTTAAGGGCCTGCTGGACTGCTTGCTCTTTAGCTGGATGAGTCATTATCACAATCTCAGCAATCTGAGTAGATGGGTCGGTCTCTTTCTGAATTACCGAGGAAATACTAATGGCGTGGTCACCCAATACTTTAGAGATTTGCGCCAAAACACCTGCTTGGTCAGCAATGCTCATTCTCATATAATATCGAGTCTCTATCTCAGCCATAGGTTTAACAGTCCGTTTGCTTGCAAAAGGTAACCTTGGAATATCGGGCGTTCCACGGTTGATATTTTGAGCTATCTTAATAATATCGGAAACAACCGCACTTGAAGTCGCTCTGGGTCCAGCTCCCTCACCATGAAACATGACTTTACCCACCAAATCGCCTTCCACATGAATAGCGTTGTAAACGCCATCTACCTTGGCTAGCAAAGAATCCTCAGGAATAAATACAGGGTGAACACGGGCTTCAATAGAATCCCCAAATCTTTTAGCAATAGCCAAAAGCTTTATGGCATAACCTAATTCCCGAGCATAGCGGAAATCCCGAGCCTGTAGCCGTGAAATTCCCTCATGATATACATTCTCTGGCTTAACTTCAGTACCGAAAGCGATAGTTGCCAGAATCGCTAGCTTATAGGCAGCATCAACTCCTTCTATATCCTTGGCTGGGTCAGCTTCAGCATAGCCTAACTCCTGAGCCTTTTTCAAAGCCACAGAAAAATCCAGCCCTTCCTTGGCCATTCGAGTCAAAATATAATTAGTTGTCCCATTAACAATCGCATAAATAGCTGAAATATCATTAGCCACCAGGTCTTCTTGAAATGGAGCAATTAGAGGTATACCACCACCAACACTAGCTTCATAGCGAAGAGCCACTTGATGGTCTCGAGCCACAGTCAGAAGCTCGCTCCAGTGTTTGGACATAACTTCTTTATTAGCAGTAACAACATGCTTGCCGCGAGTTAGAGCTTCTCTTACATACTCAAAGGCAGGATATTCACCACCAATAAGTTCCACGACTATATCCACATCAGGATGGCTAACTAGCTCCTCAAGCTGCGTAACAAAAATACCACGCTCCATTCCCAATGAGCCGTGTTTAGCTAAGTCTTGCTCTAAAACCTTCTTCAAGACCAGTTTGCTGCCTGCTTCTCTTGCCAAAGTATCCGGTTTACCCATCAAGACTTTGGCCACACCGCTACCAATTACACCCAAACCCATCAAACCGATACCAATAATTTGCTTGTCTACCATGCTATTGCCCTCTGCTCTTGAGAACATGAAGCACCGCCCAGGATTTTTGCTTTTCAGTCAAATACGTCTCTATCGAGTCCTTTTTGCTCTGTTCACTAAGCAAGTTTTCAAAAAGTTTCGTTTTCAGCGTTTGTCTGGTATTATCGTCTAGCGCCCGATTTTCATCTTTGTTTAAAACTCTAACCAACCAATAACCTCCCTTGGTTTGAACAGAGTTATCGGCTGTCGGCTGGCTTACAACACCTGGTTCAAGCTGCATAGCAAGTGACAGAACAACCCTGCTGCTAATTACTGTTTCTTTAGTCCAACCCAAATCACCCCCCTGCTCCTTGCTCGCTAAATCTTGGGAATATTCCTTAGCCAAAGCACCAAAATCCTCACCGGCTTCTATCCTGGCTCTTATTTCTTCCGCCTCCTGTCGACTCCCTAGCAGAATGCCTCTAGCATGATTACCCTTTTTCTCGTCCTTTTCCGTCACATCCACCAGCCAATAACCTATTCCTTTGGTGACTGACCCGTCATAAGTCGGCTCGCTGAGCACTCCCGGCTCGAGATTAAAAGGAATGTCTTTGAGCTTCGAATTGCCTAAATTCCCACCTAAGTTCCCCAGTAATATATCCGCAAAATCTTTAGGCAGCCAGCCCAGGTCACCGCCTTTGTCATTAGTAATCGGTTCCAGCGAATATTCCTTCGCCAGTGCAGTAAAATTATCTCCTGCCCCCAGCCTGTCTGCCACCCGCTTAGCTACATCCGTGCTCTCCACAAATAATGCTTGAACCTGCACCTGTTCGCACTCAGTCGGCACTTTCGGGTCGAAGTAGTTCTGAAGTAATCTGGTTGCCAGCAGTCTAGAACCAACCACATCCCTATACACCTTCTCATTAGGAAACCCCAGACTTCTAAGCTCGCTATTTATTTCGTCTGCACTCACACCAAAACCGAGATCTGTAGACACCTCCCCTATTAACTCACTGGATTCGATGACGTTAATAAGCTCGTCTGCCCTAGACGAGGTCGCAGTAGAATCCTCACCACGAGTGGAAAGCTCAAGCAATTTTACGTAATAATCCATATCGAAGACAGTATCATTTATTTTAACCACAGGCTGATGGAGCGGTTTAACCTGCTCATTATAATATCCATAGCCGATATAACCCACAACCAAGGCAAAAAAGATGATCCCCACAATGACTATGATACGCTGAATACGTTGCTGGCGCTGCCACCTAGACAATTGACGCTTAGTGGGTGGCCGTTTCAATTCGGTTTTTATATGCTTCTTAGCCAAAGCCTGAGTCCCTTTCTTGGGTGAATATGACTTAGGCAAAACACTTACTTTGTCTCACTTAGCCACTTATGATAACATATTGGCTAACTCAAAGCCACGGGGTGTAGCGCAGCCTGGTAGCGCACCTGAATGGGGTTCAGGTGGTCGCCGGTTCAAATCCGGCCACCCCGATATCTACTTGTCCAATACCAATGAGCAGAGCCATCTCTTCAAGAGATAGCAGCAAGGGGTAAGATCGCCAACCGCGTGAAACAATAGAGCTAAGTCACTTAACTACTGCAACTTGAATGACGATATCATTGTATTAAAAGGATAGGTGGAATACTCTTGTTTAAGCCCTGCCGTGTCTAATTTATACACATGTGTCTCCGTCTGCTTAAAGTAAGCTTCCCCATGAAACGAACCAAAGTCCGTATCATAATCATAAGAAAGATACCAGTCCCAAGAGCCCTTCATCGGCTTATCTTCAAGTTTTACCACTTCGCCCCAGGTCGTTCCGATGGAAATAAGCCAGCGCTGGGCAGCTTCTCTAGCTGTCACGCCTTCCACAACATCTATCATGATTGAACCTTGGCGTGTAGGAGACGTTATGAGGCATTTTGTCCCGTCTGCAGACACCTCAACATTCCAATTTACTGGATGGCTGATGGTATACCCAGCCTTATCATTGGTATATGTAGTGAAACCAGGCATACCGCAAGCAACGATGGAGCTAATCAACAAGCCAATAAGCCCTAGAAGTAGAAGACAATATTTTCTGCTATTCCTCACTCTAACCTCCTTGTGGTGTAATTTCTTAAACAATCTGATTGATTATACTGTGAAAAAAGCAAACTGTCACCTTTATATATTAATGGCTCTATATGCCAGCCGGCTCATAATTAGAAGGTCAATCATAGCTACCGTCGGAGTAACTCTGTGAAGGGCGGAAAATCAATCGGTGTAGGATTCTCACTTAATCGAATAGCACAACCGAACGCATCCCTACATTGCCAGAATACAGATATTGTGGTATGCTTTGTTTCCAGCAAAGCAGGAGGTAATGCAATGACAGCCAATCCGAACAAAGCAAAATATGAATCAAGACCATGGTTGAAGTTCTATCTCAAAGAGGTACCACCAGATGTTGAAATCCCGCAAAAGTCTGCGGTCGAAACCTTTGATGAAGCCACAGATAAATGGAAAGACAGAACCGCCATAATATTTTACGGCAGGAAGATAAGCTATCGCGAGTTAAGAGACCACACCGATAGATTTGCCACAGCCCTGCATGATTTAGGTGTCAAAAAAGGAGACCGAGTTGCGCTACTCCTACTAAACTCGCCTCAATTCGTCATCGCTTATTTCGGAGCGCTGAAAGCTGGAGCTACACTAACCGCAATCAGCCCTGTTTATGTCAGCCCTGAGATCAAACACCAACTCGAAGACAGCGGAGCCAGAATCATCGTCTGCCAAGATATTCTTTACGACAATTTTGAACGGACAGAAGTCAAGCTAGATAAGGTAATCTTAACTAGTATTTCTGAGTACCTACCGGGCATGAAAAAGTTTCTAGGCAGCAGTGTGCTCCGGGCTGTATATCAAAAGATGGCAGTGCCACCTGCCGAGCTTTTCGCCAGAGAGGGATTCTATCAATTACAGGACTTGATAAAGAACTACCCACCGAATCCACCGAAAGTTGAATTCAACATTAAAGAGGACTTGGTAACACTTCAATACACCGGAGGCACAACGGGGCTGCCCAAAGGGGCTATGATAACCCACTACAATATTACTGCTGCCCGTTACCTGACTGAAAAATTCTGGGGTGACGTCGTTCAAGAAGGCAAGGAAGTCGTATTAGCCTACTTGCCGTTTTATCATATCTACGGTCAGGCTGTAGTTATGTTAGGGTCACTATCGGAGGGTTATACTCTGGTTATATTTACCACTCCAGACCTCGACGACATCTTAAACTCTATTGAAAGTTACAAGGCAACCATTTTCTACAGCGTTCCGTCTCTGTACGAATACCTTAGAGATTATCACCGCACCGACAGAGTTAATTGGAAGCGAATAAAGGTGCTAGTCTCCGGCGCCGACGCCCTTCTTGAGGATACCGCAACAGGTTGGGAGAGGCGGACAGGCGCCAAAATACACGAGGGCTGGGGAATGACCGAAACCACCTCAATTGGGATGGTCAGCCCATACGGGAGACCAAAATACGGCTCTTTTGGTGTACCATTATCTAACACTGTAGGCGCCATACTTGACTCTGAAAGTGTCAAGTTTCTCCCCGTCGGTGAGATAGGCGAACTGGCAATAAAGGGACCAGAAGTGGTGAAAGGCTACTGGAACAATCCTGAGGAAACAAAGAAAATGTTTGTAGAAATTGACGGTGAGAGATGGGTCAGAACCGGCGATTTAGTCAGAATGGATGAGGAAGGCTACTTCTATTTCTATGATAGAAAAAGAGATATGATTAAGTATAAGGGACTGGCTGTATTTGCCCGTGAAGTAGAGGAGGTATTAGCCAGCCATCCGCAGGTTAAAGAAGCCGGTGTCATCGGCGTTCCAGACCCGGAAGTTGGGGAAAAAGTCAAAGCGATTGTTGTTCTGGAAACGGAGGCAAGGGGCAAAGTCTCAGAAGAGGAAATTATGAAATATTGCGCTGAAAGGATAGCCCACTACAAATGTCCCAAAATTGTAGAGTTCAGGGGGGAGGTGCCTAAGACGGATGTCGGCAAGGTATCACGCCGTGAGCTGAGAGAGGAGGACCTGTAAAATGGTACCGTTTCTCGAGGTTGAAAATTTAACCAAACGCTTTGGCGGACTGCTTGCTGTCAACAACGTAAGCTTCAAGATAGAAAGGGACGAAATCGTTGGTCTCATTGGCCCCAATGGCGCCGGAAAAACTACCCTTATCCGATGCATACTCGGCATATTAAAACCTGATTCAGGAAAAGTCCTATTTAATGGCGAAGATATAACTAAACGCCGCCCCTGGGAGATCGTGCAAAGGGGTATGGTAGGGACTTTTCAGGTAGTCAAGCCATTCCGCCATCTGCCAATTATTGCCAATGTTATGGTAGGTTGTCTCTGCCCACGTATAACCAAGCGTGGCGAATGGGTCAAAAGAGTCGAAGTAAAAGCACGAGATGCTTTAGAGTTCGTCGGTATCGCTGACATGGCTCTCGAACCGGCTTCCATTCTGTCGCACGGTGATTTAAAAAGGCTGGAGGTTGCCAGGGCAATTGCCACCGAACCGGAGCTGCTTATCCTCGATGAGCCGTTCGGCGGCCTAAATCCAGCAGAAACAGAGCTTGTTGCCAAGTCGATGAGAAGATTGCACAAGGGCGGAAGATTCGGCAGACTTCACAGCGAAGGTCCAGCTATGCTCATCATAGAACACAAGCTTAGTGAACTGATGAAGATAGTTAACAGGGTGATTGTAATTAACTTTGGTGAAGTCCTCACCCAAGGCACACCTGAAGAAATATCTAAGAATAAGCAGGTGATTGAAGCCTACACGGGTAAGGAGGTGCTCATTGCTTGAAATAAAAGATGTGACCGTCTCTTATGACACAGCTATGGTATTAGATGACGCCAGCCTTATGGTTGAAAAAGGCGAATTAGTCGGGCTCGTCGGTCCCAACGGCGCCGGAAAAACGACACTGCTACGAGCTATAGCAGGATTGATAAACTGGGAGAAGGAGGTATCAAAGGGGACAAGGCAGGCAGACATAACCTTTAAAGGCAGTATAGAGTTCGAAGGCGAGAGGATTGAAAAGCTCCACGCCTCTGAAATAGCCAAAAGAGGCTTGCTCCTTTGCCCCGAGAGAGGCAGACCGTTTGTTGAAATGACGGTCAAGGATAACTTGCTGGCCGGCGCTTATCTGGTTAAGGATAAGAAGATAGTCAACGATAGTCTCAACAAGGTCTACGAATTGTTTCCAACGCTTAAGGACAGACAAAACCAAATATCGGGGACATTATCCGGCGGGGAACGCCAAATGTTGGCTATAGGTAGGGCACTAATGCGTAAGCCCAAGTTTATGTTAGTTGATGAGCCTTCAAGTGGACTGGCACCAAGGCTCAAAGAAGACCTGTTTAAACGTATAGAAGAAATTTATCACGAGCTGGGGGTTACCATACTCCTGGCTGAGCAAGACATCAGCTTCGCTTTCGACCTGTCAGGAAGAAATTACGTTATGTCGCGAGGACACATAATCGCCCAGGGAACAGCTAAAGAATTACTAAAAGACGAGACTATCAGAAAGACATATCTAGGTCTTTAGAACCTGACTTCGCTCAGTACAGAGAAGCGCCACAGGCTCTACAGGTACGACGCCAAGCCACATTAGTTAACTTGCAACGAGGGCACTCGCGCTCAATTTTGTCTCTTATCCAAACCGCAATTCCCTCGGGCATAAAGAGGAGAATTACTATCACTATGACTGCGAAAATTAGAATCCGTAACTCAGGTATAACCCGCAAGAATTCCATCAGAGGATACAGAATGTAAACCCCAACCACTGCGCCATAAATGCTGACAATGCCGCCAAAAACCGTCCATATTATTGCCTGGAATGACAGCATCATGTCGAGACTTGATGGACCGGCGATTCTCAGAAAGTGAGCGTATAAGCCGCCGGCAATCCCGGCAAAGAAACCACCTACGGCGAAAGCGAACATCTTATATCTTATAGTATTGATTCCACTGGCACGAGCTGCAATCTCATCTTCACGGATGGCATGAAGAATAATACCTGTCCTGACAAGAGCACTTTTGGCATCGGTAAGCTTCCACATTATGAACACGGAAACAATCATGATCGGCAGAGCTATGTAGTATTCAACTACTCGAGAATCAGAAAGGGCGGGTAGACCAGAAATACCATGTTCACCGCCAGTAAAATCAGGAAAAGCTTTGATGACACCGAGCAAAATGAGGGGAAAAGCCAAAGTCACCAGTGATAAATAAGGGCCTCTCAGCCTTAATGCCGGCAGACACATAAGCATCCCAGCTCCCACGGCGACAATAGCCCCAATCGGTATAGTCACCCAGGGCTGTAAACCAAGGTGTTTACCTAGCAACGCTGTACTGTAGGCAGCAACACCAAAGAACAGGGCATGACCAAAGTTTATCTGTCCCGTATAGCCGGATATAAAGTCCCAGCTAACAGCGAAAATAACGAAGACATTGGCAAGAATCAGAATGCGAAGGGTGTAAGGTTCTTGCGTTATCAGAGGCAAAATAAACAAAAACAAAAAGAAAATAAGGGCGATAAGCCTGCCTGGAATAGCCAGCACATCACCCTGGAAATCCTTAAACAGCCGCCTTAACAATTATAATCTCTCCTCTTCAAAAACCACGCCGAACAGACCTTCAGGTCTGACTACAAGTATTATTACCATAACCAGCAAGGCAAAAGCCGTATTCAGGAAGGCGCCTCCAGGGAGGAAGAATACAACTGCTGTTTGAACGAACGATATAATAAAGGCGCCGATGAGACTACCCTTAACACTCCCCAAGCCACCTAAGACAACGATTGCCATAACTGTTACCAATGGATTCGACCACATATAGGGGAAAACAACCCATAGCGGAGCCACCACAATGCCAGCAACTGCCGCCAATGCCGTCGCCATGCCCATAGTTATCAAGAGTATCCTAGAAACGCTTATCCCCATAAGATTGGCGATTTCAGTATCCTGAGCAGTAGCTCGAATAGCGATTCCCAATTTTGTCTTTGACAAAAGCGCCCATATGCCAATCAATACAACCAGGACCACAGCAAGCGTCAGTAATTGTTCGTTGGTAATCCTCACACCCGCTATCTCAACGAACCCCTCGACAAGAAGCGGGGCCTCACGAAAGTGAGCAGCAAAGGCTAAAAGCATGCATTCCTGGAAAACTATAGCAAGGGCAATGGTTACCAGCATCACGGTTACCTGATGCTCGCGTATTCGGTCAATGAGTAACTTGTAACTCACTACACCTATGAATGTGGTACCGACAAGTGATATGGCTATCGCCGGGATAATGTCTAAACCAAGTCTATAAGTGGAGTAAAACATACCGTAGGCTGCCAGCATCAGGAACGAGGTATGTGCCAGGTTTATCATGCGGGCTACGCCAAAGATAAGTGCGAAGCCGACAGCCAGCATGGCATATATCCCACCTGTTACCAGCATCTGAATTATGAATCCCTGAATCATGGCTTATCCACACCTGTTACTTGAATGTCGTGCTATGACCGATTTGCCCACATATAGACCTGTATTACGGGCAATATTATATCAGCAGTGGTTATTAAAACTACGTACCACTTGTCACTCTTCTGCGCTGCCATGGATAGTATTTCGGTGGCATGCAGAGCCGCATAACCAACCCCGCATGCCACCGAGAAAAGCCCCTATTTACTTACTTCCCAAATGTCCAGGTGTTCAATATTTCTGAGAATTTGGCTTCATCATAAGGAACAAGCATCGCTACGGTAGTTATCGTGGCAGTGATCCACTTGTCACCCATCTTTACGCCGTAGGCCAAAGTTTCGGCATTGAAACCCTGGATTTTCGAGCCGGCTTTAACCACCGAAACTTTAGTGCCATCTGAGAGAGTAGACTCCTTCTCAGGGCCGATCTTAATATCTGAGGCACCAGCTGCCTCTAGTCCAGCCGTGAGCGCATCGGCAAAGGTGGCAAACGTAGCCGCCTCCTGAACGCTGACAGTGAGCACCGGAACTTGACCCGAAGCAGCTTGGAACACTGTTGGCGCCACTACATCCTTGGCCGGTTTATAATTATCGGGGTACTTAATGGAGAACCCATATTCAGCATTGGTATACTCAGCGGCTTTAAATGAAAGCCCACCTGCCGGTGGTGCTTCAGGTGGTGCGGCTGGCGGCGCTGCTTGCTTGAACTTCGCGATTACGTTAGGCGGTATTACGTATGGATATGTCCCCCCATACTTCAAATCTTTCCACGCATCAGGCACACCTGTATAAGGCTGCGGCCAGACAGCCTTCGACCCCATGATTGGGTCAGCACTCTGCCATTGACTGCAGACGCCGGTCACATAACCGGGGCCGTACACCAGGTCATGTGCACAGTGTGGGGGACAATCATCACCCAGCTTATAGTAGGCTACCTTACCAGACGTAATCGGCGACGATGTGTCTTCAATAACCGGAATTAAAGTATCGGCATCCAAGCTTTGCGCCTTTTCCAGGACAGTCTTTAAAAGCAACATACCATCATAGGTAGAAGCAGTATATAGCGGGACTTGGTTATATGTATTCACGAACTCAGTAACAAAGGGTTGGGTCAGGTCATTATATGCAACTTCCCTTGTGTAGGTATTCAACGTAGTAAAATATAGACCCTTGCCACCTGTTGCCTCCATGAAGGCGCTTTTCTGTGCTTCGACGAAAATACCTAGGGAGCAGGCGGGTACATCTAGCTCCACTTGCTGCTTAGCAAAAGTGATACCTACCGGACCGGAGAATATGCAGAAAATCATCTGCGGCTCTTTAGCTGCGATGGCTGTCAGCTCAGCACTGACATCTGTGGCTGTATCTGACGGTCTCCACGTGCCGACTACCTCCATTCCCATTGACGGCAGCACCGACTCGGCAGCAGCTACCATCGCTTCGGCCCACTCTAGTTTTTCGGCTATTATAGCGACCTTAACATGGTCTATATTCAGCTCCTTTTTGAGCTGGTCATTAACCATAGCCGTAACCATGAAAATATTATTGACCAGATCGTACTCGTTGAACGGAGTCCCTTTGAAGAAGTACTTGTAGCGGTCGTAATCCTCACTTACCTTACCACAGAGCGCCGCTGTAGCAGCCCCATAATCGAAGAATATCTTCTTGTAGTTCATAGCTACGTCTTGCATGGGATATACAGCTTCTGTTCTAAAGCCACCATAGATAAAGTCAGCCTTGTCCACAGTTATCAGCTTTTCCATGGCTGCGGCGGCATCTGTCGTGCTTAGGACTTCGTTGTCATCCGCCTTGATCAATTGGATGGTATACGTTTTGTCGCCTATTTTTATGCCACCGCCATCGTTGACCTTCTTAGCTCCCAGCTGGGCTCCCATCCACTGATGCTCTCCTTCCGGGAATGTCATTGGCCCAATAATACCGACTTTTATGACGTTTTCCGCAGCAGGCGCAGCACAGGCAGGAAGCACAAATGCCACCAACAAAAGACAGGTAAAAAACGGGAATAAAATTTTTTTCACTTCAGCCATTAACCTCCTTATAGCCTTAGTTTTGTTTCTGCTGGCAACCGCTTTTCGACCATCGATTGCCGCCAGCACCCCAAAATGTAGTCACTCGATACTACCACCTCCTTCTACCAAATTTCTGCTGTGCATATATCATGCTAGTTCAAACAAAATCGAGAGAAATCAAACAAGCCCCTGGGGGGATACAAAAATTATATCATAATATGTCAATAGCCTAAGGATTAAAAACCAAGCTCAACAGCAACCATCTATCAAGACATCTGAGTTTGCCGCCTGAGATATTGAGTAGCAAAATTCGACCAGGCATAGAACATCTTGACTCGACCTACTTATAGTCTACTGCTGAGGCGGTGAAGGATTACTATATCCTTCCAATAATACCTTTGGCACCAGTTCTACCAACTCTTCTATCGTCCACAAGCCCTCTTTTTTAGTGATGGCCTTCTTCTTTATCGGCTCTGAATAAATAGCGATATTGCCGCCAGTGACATCAAAAATCTGCCCATTTATATCAGCCGCCTCTTCAGTACAGAGATAAACTATGAAGGGAGTCACTGTTTCCGGGCTAGGTGGATTGGTCAGCTCTTCGTATCTCTCCTTGGTTATAAGCCCTGCTCCTAACCTTTTTTTGAAACCAGCTACTACGTCCTCGCTAAGTGTAAACCGTGTTGCCGCGGTTGGAGCATAGGCATTGCAGGTCACTCCATATCTGCCCATCTCCCTAGCTACACCTCTGGTTAGGCCTACGATACCAGCCTTAGCGGCGCAATAATTGCAGTGTCCCACGGCACCTAGCCAGGCAGTAGAGGTGGTATTTATTATCCGCCCCCACTTTTGCTCTCTCATCACACCACAGGCAAATCGAGTACAGTTAAAGGAGCCTTTAAGAAAGGAGTCCACGCACGTACCCCATTCCTCTTCCGTCATATTCCAAACCATGTGGGGTCGGTCAGCACCGGCATTGTTCACCAATATGTCCAGCCTGCCAAATTTGTCCACTGTCGCCTGTATCAGTTTGCCAGCCAGCTCAAAATCAGAGACGCTACCGAAGAAAGGCATAGCCTGACCACCCATATCTGTAATCTGCTTAGCTGTAGTTCCAGCATCTCCACCTGGAGTATCTGGCCGACGGTTGTTAGTCACTACCTTGGCACCTTCTTCAGCCAAGGCTACTGCTATGGCTCTTCCAATTCCTTGACCCGAGCCAGTAACTATAGCTACTCTGTCCTTTAACCTATCACCCATCTTTTTGACTTCTCCTTTTTCATCTTAATTTGCATGTTAACATTTAGTTAAATTTGTATCACAGGCCTACGATGGCGACACTAACAACGTTCATGGCTGGGAAGCCACCCATGTTATGCGTTAACCCAATCTTAGGATTCTTCAACTGTCGCTCCGGCTGTTGAGCTTTACCCTGCAGCTGTTTATACATCTCATACATCATCCTCAGACCAGAGGCACCGATAGGATGCCCGAAACACTTCAATCCACCATCTGGCTGAATAGGCTGTTCACCATCCAGGTTAAAACGACCAGCCTCGATATCATCCTTAACCCGTCCTCTGGGGCTAAACTGCAAATCCTCCATAGTTACCGCTTCAGTAATAGAGAAACAATCGTGTATTTCAGCCATGCTTACCTCTTTACGTGGGTTCTTTATTCCTGCCTCATTATAAGCTAGGACCCCAGCACGATACCCAGTTTCAACATGGGCACCATCCCAGTTCGTGTACATCAACTCCTCGCCCGAACTTAGAGCAACCTGTAAAGATTTGATGTAAACCGGGTCAGGTCTAAAATTTTTAGCCATGTCAGCTCTGGTAACAATAGCTGCCGCAGAACCATCACTAACCCCACAGCAGTCAAAAAGCCCAAGCGGCCAAGCAATGATGGGGGCATTCATTACTTGCTCTTCGGTGACCTCGCGGCGCAGGTGTGCCTTCGGATTCAAAGAGCCGTTATGATGGCTTTTAACTGATACCTTGGCCAGCATCCTCTTGCCCTCATCGGGGCTCAAACCATAGACAGCAAAATATCTGGTAGCCATCATGGCAAAACAGCCCGGGGCAGTCAACTTGGGCATGATTAGCGCATTTTTGGCTCCCATCAGATTGCGAAACCCAGGAAGACCACCATACCCGGTATCCTTAAGCTTTTCCACGCCTAAAGCCAAAGCAATATTATAGGCCCCAGAAGCCACAGCATAACAAGCTCCTCTCAAGGCTTCTGTACCAGTAGCACAAAAGTTTTCTACCCTAGTTACCGGGAAAAAAGGCAACTTCAGCGTCAATGCCAAAGGTGTAGCTCCCTTTCCTACACTCTGCTCTTCAAAATGTATACCAAACCAGGCAGCCTGAATATCCTTCTTTTCTACGCCGGCATCCTCGATGCATTCTTTGAATGCATCGACCATCAGATCCTCAGCACCCTTATCCCACAACTCGCCAAACTTCGTGCAGCCCATGCCTATGATAGCCACCTTGTCTTTTATACCTTCTGCCATTTCTATCTCTTCCGTATTTATTCGTTTGCTTCAGGCACGTATCGGTGTTGCCTTCCAAGAGTAACCATAAACTCCACTGGCCTCATCAACATATCTCCTACGGAATGTCATCTGCACCGGCATGCCCACCTTAACCGAGTCAAGGTCACAATCAGTGAGGTCAAACCAAAATCTACCGCCACCTTCAAAATCTATAATGCCATAGATTGCCGGCGGGTCGATACTAGCGGCAAGGTTATCACCAGTATATGTGAATAGAACACCATTCTTGTCTGAGAAGCGATAACTTTCCATCTCATCAACAGCTCCACAATCCGGGTTCACACATACTCTCTGAGCAGGGTACTGAGGAGTGCCGCAGCGTTTACATTTCGAACCGCAAAGCGATAAAATCGATTTGCGTTCCCTGAACAGAGTGGACATCGGAGTACGAACGCTTTCCTCGCCACGCATACCTAAGTCCATTGGTGCTAGATTTCGGAAAGCAAGATATTTCTCATAGCTGGAAAGTTCTTTCTTCGACGCTAGATTTTTCTTGACTCCTCGTCTATCTGTCAACCCCTTTATCTTCTCAGTCACTTGAAAAAATAGAGCATCGCCGCCATTCCCGAAGCTGGCAACCAGAATCTTGTCTCCTGGCTTAGCATCTTCAAGCGCTACTGCCAGCATCATTAAAGGCGAAGCCGAACCGGTATCACCTATTTTATCAAGCAAGGTATCTTGAATCCGACTTGGCTCGACACCCAGACGCTTTGCTATTGCACCATGTTCCCTGATATAAAGACCTGGGTACGCTATTTTAGCAAAGTCATTGATGTTCAGATTATATTTCTTCAACAGCCCTGAGATTATCTCAGGAATTACTCTTGCATAGCCCTCATCACGAATGAACCTGTCCTCCCAGGCATGCTCAAATTTCTCTCCTGCTGCTCTCCAGCGGTCGGGAAAATCATATGACACAGAATAAGAACCTTCAAATGTAGCAATCACATCATCCCTTCCTACAAGGAGAGCTGCTGCACCATCACCATACAAAGGCTCCTGAGAACTACCTGGCTTGCTTAACCTGCAATCGGAAGTACAGACCAGGACACTGCTGGATGTTTCACCCTTTACGGCATCAAAAGCAGAGAGTAACGCACTAGTCCCCGCTTTTGTAGAGCCAGTAAAGTCAGCTGTTCTTATGCCGGGCTGTAGGTCGAGAGCCGTAGCTACAATGGCAGAATTTTGTCGCAGCATGTAAGGCTGACTGGTAGTTGCAAGATATAAGCCGTCCACCTTTTCCCTTTTCATACCACTCAAGCAGTCAATACCAGCAGCTACTGCCATACTAAGCGTATCTTCATCATAGTTTGCAACTGCATTCTCCCCAGGTGCAGGAAATGTACCCAAAAATCCAACAGACAAGAAGATAGTATTGTGGTTCATTCGATATCTCGGGATATAAGCTCCGTATGATTTGATACCTACCATTAATTGAACCTCGTGAAATCAGCGTTTATTTGCCAACAGGCAATCTACCACAGGCCCCGTATCCTGTCAAACTCTAGACACCGCACAAACAAACTCGCCGATGAAAAAATATACGTAAGTATACCGCTGGAGAACGTAGGATAATGGCAGAAAAGAAAAACTTATTAACTTTTGAGGATATCGTGAAGATAATAGCCGACAGGTATAATGTGCCTACCGAGATAGTAGAGGATATTATTATTGGTTTTACAAAAATACTCTATGAGGGCATGAGGAGTGAATTTAAATACCCCGAATCCGAATCTGCATCTAGCACTTAATTGCTAACTTCATATCTTTTAGCATTTTCTGCATATCGGTTACTTGTTTAGAAAGAGTAACAATATCTAGCCCCAACTTGATAATGAGAGCCGTTATATACCAATCCCTTGATAGGTCATAAGCATATGCTAATCCAAATCTTTCACTCTCGGGTTTAACCATTTCCTTCGCAATAATTCCATCGGCTTGTGCCTTTAATATAGTAACCTTGTATAGTTCTTTTCTCCAATCAATATCCTTAGCGTCAACTATCCTTTTTGCCTCATCTAACCATTGTTCTGCCTGTGCACTTGGTGTATCAAATCCCCACGTTTCTTTTTTCTTAGCCATTTTTAGTACCCCCTCAACTTGATTATAGCACTAGGTTAGAAGGTGTCAACAACTATCTATTGTATGTGTATTTGATGGGTGATAGAATGGGGGCATGCCAGCAAAACCTAGTCACTCCCAATATTGGCAAGAGTTTATATCGTGGAGATTCTGGCTGCATACTGCCATTGTAAACGTTATCCTTACTTGTATTTGGTTTGGGATTAACAAGTTGACTATTATACTACCAATTATCAGAGACACAGGTTTCCTTATCTTGTTAATTGCAGGCATGTTCTGTGTAGCATGGTATTTGCCCAAATTGGCACCTCAATTTGCTGGCATGAAAACCAAGTCAAATGTTGATTTGGTACATAGAAAACCGAGTCGGTTGGAACATGATGGTGTTCTTTGGGAGGATGGGGGTAAAGGTGCATGGGGCATTCATGTTATTGGGCCTTTGTGCCCTAAAGATTTTGTGGTTCTAAATAGTGAGCGCCGTGGTAAAATCGAAAATACAAGCTATGATGACACGATTTCGAATTCTGAGTATCATTTCCGATTGATTTGCCCCGAATGTAAAAGTGAATATACTCTGGGCAAAGAGCCAAAGACCATAAGAGAATCGACAGACGAAGTCCGCAATCGCTTTGAGGGAAAGAGAAGGCGTGAACAAGAAACTGAATGATTTTGACAAATCTGCTTGAAGCTATCATAGTTAAGTTAAGATGTTCAAAATCAAAGATAAAAAACTAGCCGAACAAATAGAAAAGAGTACCCTCACCAAAGACGAATTTGAGTCTGTGCTAAAGAAAGCTTGTGAACAGAAGCCTAGACCTTATCCAAAATCGTCAAAAACATAGGCTGTTCGTCTTTCCTGTGGTTATACCTAAACGCATACTCGTCAAAATATATTTAAAGATATGCGCTTGACGTCTAAAAGCCACAGGTGTACTATCAATCTCCAAAGCAATAAAGCCACAAACAGCCTCATTCCCAGCTAAAAAATGCGGGATTTGTAGAAAGTGGAACCATGAACATCGGCAGTCTCATCGAAGATAACATCAAGAGGTTCGGCGAACACGAAAGTGTCCACTTCGAGGGGAAATGGTATACCAATACCGAGACAAATCGCAACGCTAATCGATTGGGCAATGCACTCAAGGCACTCGGCATCGGCAGAGGGGATCGAGTAGTAGTACAGATGCCCAATAGCCCACCGGTATTCTCGGCTTTCCCCGCCATATATAAGATAGGTGGTATAGTCGTGCCATTGAACCCATTGCTGAGGCCTGACCAAGCCTCCTACATATACCATGACTGTGGAGCAAAAGCTATCCTGACCAGTTCTGATTATCTGGACTGGATTAAGGATGCACAAAGCCAGGTCCCAACTTTAAAACACATCCTATTAACCGACCGAGACGACGCTCCTGGCACCATCCCATATCGTGAGCTTATGTCAGCTAGCTCAGATGAACTTGTAATAGAAGAGACAGACAATGACGACGTTGCCGCTCTATTATATACCGCAGGTACCACAGGAAAACCTAAGGGGGTAATGCACACCCACTATTCCCTCTACATCAATGCCTTGTCATTCTATGAATATATCCTTATCCACCGCCCAGTGACCCTACGCCAAACAAGCCAGTCCATAGACCCCAAAACACTTAAACCAATCGAGGCAACTCAATGCGTTACCGGTGTTAACCGGACTATGGTTAGCCTGGGAGTGCTGCCCCTGTCTCACTCGTATGGCATTGCGTTCAGCAATACAGGTTATTTTGTTGGTGGAAAGACAATTGTAGTCAAGTGGTGGAATGTTGAGGAGGCGCTGAAGAGCATCCAGGCATTCAGGGTTACCCACATGGCAGCAGTGCCCACCATGTATATCCAGATGCTGGACTACCCCAATCTAGACAAATACGACTTAACCTCGCTTCAAGACTGCAATTCTGGGGGAGCAGCACTTCCTATAGAAGCAGCACTGAGGTGGAAACAAAAGACAGGTGTCGACATAAGAGAAGGCTGGGGTCTAACCGAGTCAGGAGCTATTACCACAGGACAGCCAGCTGACCTCCCGCCTAAGTACGGCTCTGTAGGCAAGTGTTTATTAAAATGCAATACCATTAAAGTCTTCGACAGTGACAGTCGCGAGCTTCCGCCAGGACAGCAAGGCGAAATCGTAGTCAAAGGCCCTACAGCAATGAAAGGTTATTGGAAACTACCCGAGGATACGGCCCAAACCATGAAGGGCGGCTGGCTTTACACAGGCGATATAGGCTATATAGATGAAGAGGGCTACGTTTACATCACCGACCGCAAGAAAGATTTAATCATCAGAGGAGGAGAAAACGTATCACCAAGAGAAGTGGAGGAGATTCTTTGCCGACATCCCAAGATTGTCGAAGCAGGGGTCATCGGTATACCTGATAATGTTTACGGAGAGGAGATAAAGGCTTTCGTGGTTCTCGAACCAAGAGAGCAAGCCAGCGAGGAAGAAATAATCGCCTTTTGTAAGGAACACCTACCCACCTTTAAGATACCGAAAAAAGTGCAATTTATGGAGTCCCTGCCCAAAAATCTTTTGGGCAAGGTGCTAAGAGCAGAATTGCGAAATCTGGTTTAAGAACCAAATTAGAGACTAAGCTTCTTCCTAACTTCGGGTGGAAGAAAAGGCTTCTTTCTAAGCTATAGATACAAAAATGTTTCTCTCCACTGGCGATATAGAGGTCTGTATCCGAAACTGCTCAACGATAAATGGCGACCCCGATGGGATTCGAACCCACGATCTCCACCGTGACAGGGTGGCATGTTAGTCCGCTACACCACGGGGCCGCGCTAATGAAATCCCTCAGCCGAAGCAATATCCACGCCTGCAAAAGTCTATCAACATGATGTTCAACATGTCAAGCCAGTTACTTCGCATACTTGGACAAGCCAACAATTAGATGCCACCTTTCAAGGCTAGATTTGATTTTTTCTCCCAGGCAATATAAACTATGCTTCCAGCGATAAAATCTTCAAAAAAGGGGCAGAATCAATGCATTCCAAAGTTCTATCTCTATTCCTAGCTTTAACTGTTACCCTTCCACTGATACTTCTAGTGTCCCCTGCTCCCGTTTATGCTGTCAGCATCAGTATACTTCCTACTTCCGGTACAGTTAGCACATCTATACAGATAAGTGGTAATGGCTTCTCTGGCCGCTTAGCTACCATCCGCTGGGATGACCAAATTGCGCTTAGCAAGATACCTATATCTGAAACAGGCGAGCTAACGTGCAATTTGAAAGTCCCGCCAGCCTCCAGGGGCGACCATATCATTAAAATTACAGATGACAGCAATTGGACTGCAAGCACAGCATCAACTACATTCACCGTATTTCCAGGGATAACAACCCCCCCACCCGTTGGCCAAAATGCAAGTGTTACGGTTATAGGAAACGGCTTCGCTGCTTCTGAAAAAGGCATTAGAGTAACATGGGACGGTAGTGTCTTACCAACTTCTGCCACTGCCAATAATCTCGGCACATGGAGCATCAATTTTAAGATCCCGGAGACGAATAGAGGCGAACATTTTATCGGCGCTTTCAGCAATTCGACAGCTGCATCAGAAATCGGTGAACACCGAATTATCGTGGCTCCGTTTGCAAAGGTAAAACCAACCTCAGGGCCAGTGGGCACGGAAATTACAATCGACGGATTTGGCTTTCGGACTGGTGAAGACGGTATCACCATAACTTGGGACGGTGAAATAATCCTGTGCAATTTAGTAGGGGGGACGGATGGTAGCTGGAGTACTACATTAAATATTCCGCCTTGCACTAAAGGCTATCACACAATAGGTGTCTACGGCAGTAGTTTTACACCAAAAGGAATTGTTCCTGATACCGACTTCAACGTAGTTACACACATTGGGCTGCAACCAACTTCAGGTAACAAGGGAACCAAGGTAACGGTTAATGGGGCTGGCTTCGCTAGTGATGAGGCAATTACCTTAAACTTTGAGGATAAGTCTCTCAATGTAAAAGCCATTGCCGACAATGCGGGTAGTTTTAGTGCTGCCTTTGAGGTTCCTCAAAGCACAGTAAAAAACAACAGAGTACAAGCTATGGGAAGCGCTGGTAATTCGGCTGAGGCTATGTTTATTACAGAGAAAATCGCACCCCTCACACCAACACTATTATCTCCCCAGCAAGGAGCTAAGCTGGAAGTCTTTAACTCAGTTGGGGATGTATTTCTCGTACCCGCTAAAAGCCTGATCGGAATTATTACGTTCAAAGATTATAGACAACAGGGTTTTGGCTCACCTATATCCACTTTTGATTGGTCGGATGTTAATGCTGCAGGCGAAGCAAGCTATACCTTACAGATTTCCCGCGGTGACGACTTTTCATCACAGGTTTTACTGAAGGAAAATTTGCTCGACTCAGAATATACCTTGTCCCAAAATGACATCTCGACCAAGGGCCTATACAGCTGGAGAGTGAAAGCTGTGGATGACATCGGCAATGAAAGTCAATGGTCGGATGTTCGGAAATTTGACTTAATTCTTATGTCGAATCAAGCCCTCATTCTGTCAATAACTATTCCGATACTTGTCATTGCCGCAATATTGGCAGTAGGAATGCTAGCCTGGCGAAAGCATAAGACAATAAGATTAAGATAATAAGTAACAGGTTCAATCAAGCCTTACTTGTTTCTTGGTGTTATTATATGTTATATTGAATAGAGGTTTTAGTTAACCGCTGGGGGTGCCCGGAGGAAACAATCCAGGCTGAGACTCTGCTATCGCGGAGAACCGTCAGAACCTGACCTTGGTAATGCAAGCGTAGGGAAGCGGTAAATTCGACCAAGGGTTTAGTAGTGGTTACTAAAGCTCTTGGTTTTTTTCTTTAGGAGATAGGATGACCCAGCTAGAATTAGCAAAACAGGGTGTAATATCACCCCAAATAAAGCAAGTAGCTCAACAGGAATACGTGAGCCAAGATGTCGTACAGCAATATACAGCTGAAGGCAAAATCGTAATTCCGTCCAATGTGAATCACACCAATCTGGTTCCCTGCGGCATTGGCAAGGGACTCACTGTCAAAGTCAACGCTAATATCGGCACTTCATCAGATTACGGCAATCTCAACGGTGAATTGGAGAAATTGCGAATTGCTGCCCAATTTGGCACTGATACGGTTATGGACTTGAGTACCGGTGGTGACATCCCAGCCATCCGTCAAGCTATCATCGCTGCTAGCAATTTACCTATAGGTACTGTGCCTATATATCAGGCAGGAATTGAAGCTATTGAACGGCATGGTGCAATAGTAAACATGCCTACGGATGAACTCTTCGCTGTTATTGAGCAGCAAGCTAAAGATGGCGTAGATTTTATGACTGTTCATTGCGGCGTTACTCAAGCAGCTATCGCACGGCTAAAACACCAGCGTAGACTGACCGATGTCGTTTCCCGAGGAGGCGCATTTCTTATCGGTTGGATGTTACACAACGACCGTGAAAACCCGCTGTACGAATACTTTGACCGCTTATTAGATATAGCCCGTAAATTTGACGTAACTTTAAGCCTGGGAGACGGCATGCGCCCAGGCAGCATAGCTGATGCAACTGACCGAGCTCAAGTTGAGGAACTGATTACCCTCGGTGAACTGGTGGAACGAGCTAGAGAAGCTGGCGTACAAACAATGGTAGAGGGACCAGGGCATCTACCGCTGGATCAAATTGCTACCAACGTTCAATTAGAAAAAAACCTCTGCCACGGAGCTCCATTTTATGTCCTTGGCCCTCTGGTAACTGACATTGCCGCCGGATATGACCATATCACCGCCGCTATCGGCGGCGCTATTGCTGCCGCCTCAGGGGCTGACTTTCTATGTTATGTTACACCTTCAGAACATCTTTCGCTACCAGACATTGAAGATGTAAAAATAGGTGTTATAGCTTCGCGTATTGCCGCCCATGCTGCTGACATTGTTAGAGGCACGAAAAGAGCAAGCGACTGGGACAGGAAAATGTCTATTGCTAGAAAGAACCTTGATTGGGAATCACAGGCTGAGTTGTCTTTAGACCCCGAAAAGGTCCGGCTAGTTCACAATAAATATACCACTACCGGGCAAACTTGTAGTATGTGCGGCAAATTTTGTGCCATGGCACTGGTAGAGAAATACCTGGGAATCTCGACAATCAAATGTTGACTTCATGAGTATGGCTCAAGATGAAGACAGAAATAATTTCTATTGGTACCGAACTCCTTTTAGGGGAGATAACTAACACAAACTCTGCTTATCTTGCCAGCCAACTACCTTTGCTCGGCCTCGACCTTAACTTCATATCCACAGTCGGTGACAACCAGCACAGGCTAATTGAGACCCTGAAACAAGCCTGGCAAAGGTCTGACATCATTATCACTACTGGTGGTTTAGGTCCTACTCAAGATGATATAACTCGCGAAGCTATAGCGGAGTTCCTCGGTGAGAAGCTTACGATTGATAACACTCTAGTCCAGAAATTCGAGGAGTTATTCAGATATTACAAGATAGAAATGCCGCCAAGCAATATAAAGCAAGCGGCAGTAATTCCCTCGGCAAAAATTATCCAGAATCCTCAAGGCACCGCACCAGGTTGGTGGGTAGAACGTGATAATCGAACACTTATAACTATGCCTGGCCCACCACGCGAAATGCAGCGAATGTGGACAAAAGAAATTTTGCCCAAATTAAAACAAAAAGTGGCTAGCGCTGTGATTGTCTCCAAAACACTAAAGATTTTCGGCCTAACCGAAGCCGAGGTGGACGAACGAGCAGGTCCTTTTCTTTCCGCTACAAATCCGACTTTGGCCACATACGCTAAAATTGATGGCATTTACCTGCGTATCACAGCCAAGACAGATACTGAAAATAAAGCGAAAGAACTTATTGCCAAACGTGAAGCTGAAATTAGGGCGATTTTTAATGACTATATCTGGGGGGTGAATTCTGATAGTCTCGAGAGCATTGTTGGAAGCTTGCTCACAGCAAAAGAACTGACTCTGGCCACCATGGAGTCTTACACCGGTGGTTTTCTAGCTAGTGTAATCACAAATATTCCAGGAAGCTCGAAATACTTTAGGGGAGGCCTAGTTGCCTACACTGATGAGGCCAGGACAGCTTTTGGCTTCGACCCGCAGCTTATATCTCGATATGGAACCATTAGCGCCGAAGCAGCTGAGACTATGGCAACAATAACCAGAGAAAAGCTGGGAACATCTATCGGCGTTGGTCTCACTGGAGTTATGGGGCCCATGGAAATTGAGGGCAAACCAGCGGGTACCATCTTTGTCGGTCTCAACGATGGACAGCACAGACAAAGTCTTGCCAGAAACTATCCCGGCAACCGATTACAAGTAAAGCAAAGAGCGGTCACATCGGCACTTTTCGAGCTAAGAAGAATCTTGCTTTAGGGGGAACCATGCACCTGATTATTGATGGCTACGGGGACAATCCAAAAGTTATGCAGGATGAGCAATTTCTCTATCAACTGCTAGATTCCTATCCTGCACAGATTGGAATGACCAAGATTTCTTCTCCCCTCGTTTTCAGGTACATCGGCTCTAGACCTGAAGACTGGGGAATCTCTGGATTTGTTTTTATCGCCGAGAGTCATATCAGCATTCACACCTTCGTCGAACGGCGTTATATCAATATTGACGTCTTCTCCTGCAAGGATTTCAATGCCGAGCAGGTTATTAAAGACTTAAAAGATAAATTTCAATTAACTAAATTATCAAGTCGCCTGATCAATCGGGATTGGAAGATGGCAGACCTTACCGAAGCTGCTGACATACCCCAGTTACACTCAGTTTGAGACATGCAAAACGTAGAAGACCTGCTTTCCCCCTTACAAAACTTCGCCGGCCTGATGTCCCCCTACGCCGACTTACCAACCGCTAAAGTGGTGATTTTGCCAGTGCCTTACGATAGTACTACCGAGTGGCACAGCGGTACCCGCGAAGGACCGCAAGCCATCATTGATGCTTCACAATATTTAGAATTTTATGACATTGAGCTCAAGAGGGAAATATATAAGGTTGGAATTCATACTCTACCTAAAGTCCAACCTTTATTGAGCAGCCCGGAGGGGATGATTGACAGAGTTTACCGCATAGCTGCAGAATTAGCTAAACAAGCGAAATTCTTGGTTATGTTCGGAGGGGAACACTCTCTTAGTCTAGGAATGGTTCAAGCCCTAAAAGAAAAAAATCAAGACATTTGCGTGTTACAACTAGACGCACATGCCGACCTACGCGACGAATATTTAGGAACTAAATATAGTCATGCCTGTGTAATGCGTCGCATTCTTGAGCTTTGCCCTATTGTACAAGTTGGAATACGTAGCCTAAGCTGGGAGGAACAGAAGTTTCTGACTCAAAAAAACATGCATCTTTTCTCTGCAATACCTGGCTCAGATTTAGCTTCGCCGGAGGAAATAACAGCTTCACTGCGTGACAATGTTTATGTATCTATTGATCTAGACGTCTTTGACCCTTCGATTGTGCCAGCAGTAGGCACCCCCGAACCAGGTGGCATGCAATGGCATGAAGTTCTGAATTTATTAAGAACAGTAACTTTGCATAAACGCGTTATCGGTTTTGATCTGGTAGAACTGTGCCCTAAGGAAGGCCCTGCTTCTTGCGCTTTCCTAGCAGCCAAATTAGCCTATAAGCTTATCGGCTACGCTGTAACATAAGAGGTAAATAGGCAGCAGTTCCAATCTCAGCAATATTTGACATAGCTCGCCCTCTGTTCTATTATTAGTCGGACTTAGAGCAAAGGGATGGCCTCAAAAAACGTGCCTGATTCGGCACCACCTAATTATAGTTTGGGACAGATTGCCACTCAGTTTCTACTGACATTGCCCTCAGAGGAAAGGCTAAGAGCCCAGCAAGAAGTATATAAATTTGTACGTTGGTACGGAGAAAAACGCCCGCTAGCCGGGCTTGCTATCCCCGAAGTCGCAAATTATGCTGAACAGATCACTTCCTCAACTACTGAAGTGGCTGAAAAGCTAGGGATAATCAAAACCTTCCTTGTTTATGCTCACAAGCAGGGCTTGACAAGGGCAAATTTGGCTGTCCACCTCAAGAGCAAGAAGACTCCACCAAAATCAGCCTCACTTTTAAAGCGACATTCGCACAAAAAGGTACTACTGACCAGCCAAGGTTATGCGGATTTAAAAGCCAAACTTGCCACCCTCAAAAACGCGCGGCCTAGCATAGCTGAAGAACTCCAGAAAGCAGCGTCTGACAAGGATTTTCGCGAGAATGCACCTCTAGAGGCAGCCAGGGAGCACCAAGGTCAGGTAGAAGCACACATCAGAAAACTTGAATCAACTTTAAAAATGGCAACATTAGTGGATGAGCAACAGACTAGCGGCCAAGAAATAACTTTTGGTGATACAGTGGTGCTCCGAGATCTAGCTTCAGGCGAACAAGCAAGCTACACGTTAGTTGATGCCAGTGAAGCTAACCCTATAAAAAGCAAGATCTCCGTTGCCTCCCCCATGGGGCAAGCATTATTAGGGCAGATGAAAGGGCAAAATGTTGAGGTTAAGGCACCAGCCGGCATTCTGCATTACCGAATTGAAGACATCCAGCACCGTTTAACTTAGACTGGCAAAGATATTCGAGATTTTCCAAATTATGAATTCTGCTTATAATAAGCGGGCATAAAGATGGGATTCAGCCTACGATGGTTTTTATCAAAACAGATTGGTACAGCTCCACGCGTGAAACTTGACCAGCGCCAGATGACTTTACACCAGCTTTTGTCAGCGGCACTGTCACAGGAATCTAAGGTTTTAAGGGGGTACAGATGGATTTTGAGCTAACTGAGGAGCAGAAGGCACACAGAAAGGAGTTTTTCGAGGTCTGTAATGAGCTTGAGAAAAAAAGACCACCAAGTTTTGTAGGATTTGAGGCTACTTATGAGATTGACGAATGTTGGGAATTTCACCTTTACTGTGCCAAGGAATTCGCTAAAAGGGGATGGCTTGCCTTAGGTTGGCCACCTGAATACGGCGGCACAGGAACCATGATGGACCAAGTCCTCTTCGCAGAGGCGAGAGGATACCACAGAATTCCTGGGTTTGATATATTTGGAGTGCAAATGCTTGCACCTACACTTTTACAGGCTGCAAGCGACACAATAAAGAAAGAATTTCTGCCGCCAATTGCAAGAGGAGAAGTCATGTGGTGCGAGCTATGGAGCGAGCCTAATGCAGGCTCAGACTTGGCAACTCTAACCACCACCGCGATAAAAAAGGGTGATGAATATGTTATAAACGGTCAGAAGATTTGGAATACAGGGGCTCAGCGGGCTGAGTGGGGCTTTGGAGTATTCAAGACCGACCCAGCTGCTCGAAAACACCATAACCTTTCCTTTCTTCTGCTTGATATGAAAACGCCCGGAATAACAGTGAGACCCATTCCATACATGGATGGCGGCGCCCCATTTTGTGAGGTTTATTTTGACGATGTTCATGTGCCGGCTAAAAATATCGTCGGCCAGGAAAACGAAGGCTGGGCAGTGGTCAATCTTCTCGCCGGTTTCGAGAGGTCGGGAATGGTCGAAATCATGAATATGTTCCACGAACTGGAAGAACTAATAAAATATTGCAATGAAACCAAACGGAACGGTCAACCTTTAGCGAGAAACCCAATAATACGCAACCGAGTGGCACAGCTAGCCTGTGAGCTGGAAGCAGCTCGTTCTATCGCATACCGAATAGCTGACTTGCAAAACAGGAACGAGATGGCTTTGATGGACTCATCAGCAGCAAAGATATTCTACAGCGAGCTAGGCGAGCGTTTTGCTTTTTTGGCAACTGACATCGCAGGTCCACACGGCCAGGTCAAAACCTCCAGATGGGCTCCCGTGCACGGAGCATGGGAAAAAGCATTTCAAGAGTGCTTCGTAACTACCATCTCCATGGGGACAAATGAGATACAAAGGAATATCATTGCCTGGTACGGTCTGGGCTTGCCCAGGATGAAATAAACTAAATTTCGATAGGAGGAACCATGGACCTCAGGTTTACCGAAGCACAAGAGCTTTTAAAGAAAATGGCACGAGCCTTCCTTACCACAGAATGCCCTAAGACTCTGGTGAGAGAACTAGAAAAGAGTGAGAAGGGATATTCCCCCGAGCTTTGGAAAAAGATGGCTGAACTTGGGTGGATGGGATTGGTTATCCCTGAAAAATATGAAGGTATGGGTTACACCTTCCAGGACCTTACAGTCCTCTTAGAGGAGACGGGTAGAAATATCCTTCCCGGACCGCTAATCTCTACTGTAATCAGCACCTTCCCCATCCTAGAAGCCGGGACTGAGGAACAAAAGAAAGAGTTACTGCCAAAAATAGCTCGTGGAGAAGTAATTATTACGACGGCTCTTCTCGAAGCTGAAGGTACATTCAATGCTTCTGGAATTGCCATTAAAGCAACACCCAAAGGCGATGAGTTCATAATAAATGGCACAAAGCTCTTCGCTGAAATGGCCCATGTTGCCAATTACATCGTCTGTGTCACTCGAACCAAAGACAGCACTTCTCCAGAGAAAGGAATTACCCTTTTTTTAGTTGACTCTAAGACCCCTGGAATACACTGTGAAATAATACCCACTATAGCCGCAGATAAATTATGCGAGGTACGCTTTGATAATGTTACTGTACCCAAGAAAAACATGTTGGGCAAGAGAGACGAAGGATGGCCGATTGTAGAAATGATGTTGCATAAAGGAGCTATCGCTAAGTGTGCAGAGTCCATCGGTGCAATGCAGACTTGCATAGAAATGACTGTAGCGTACTCCAAAGAAAGGGTCCAGTATGATAGGCCTATCGGAGCCTTCCAAGCACTTCAGCATATAATGGCCGACATGTGGACCTCAATGCAAACCAGCCGTTATTTAGTCTATAAAGTGGCATGGATGGAATCAGAAGGTCAATCCTGTGCCAAAGAAGCCTCTTTGGCAAAGGCATATGTCAACGAGGTCTATAAGAATGTAAGTAAATGGGCAGTAAGATTGCACGGCGCTATCGCCACCAGCTATGACCACGATATACAGCTTTACTACCGCAGGTCTAAGGCCGCAGACACTGCTTTTGGTGGCACTGATTTCCACAGAGAGCTGGTAGCCAAAGAAATTGGGCTAATCTAAGCGCATTTAGTGCAAATAGCATTTTCTGCAGGCTCTCCTATCTGGAGGGACTACGTTTTTGTATTATTTATGGATTTAATTTTAGCGAGTTCTCAGTAGATACCAAGAACCCGAGTAGAAATCACATCCTGCTTAAGACCATCGATAGCGGCAAACGATAAGTTATTATCCTCTCTCACTCAATTGCCTTACCAATCACCTTATGCTATACTGATGAGCAACTTTAGTTAAGGAATGTTATTAGTAACCCCTGAAAAACTAAGTTTTTCATGGGTTCAATATAATTAGGAGGTCAGAATTTGCCGGAGTCTATTTCAGTTAAACAGCTCCTGGAAGCCGGAGCTCATTTTGGGCACTTAACGGGCCACTGGCACCCATCCATGAAAAGCTACATTTTCACCCAACGCAACGGCATTCATATCATCGACTTAGAACAAACTGTAACTATGCTGGATAGAGCCTGCACTTATGTTAGAGAATTAGTCAGCAACGGGCAAAGCGTTCTCCTCGTCGGCACCAAGAAGCAAGCCCAGGAAATCATAGAAGAAGAAGCAAAACGATGTGGTATGTATTATGTCAACCAAAGATGGCTGGGTGGAATGTTAACCAATTTCGCCACTATTCAAGCCAGGATAGATTACCTTGTTCGTCTTGAGGATAGAAGAGATAAAGGCGAATTAGATCACTTATCCAAGAAGGAAAAAATGAAGGTCGAAAAGGAAATAGCACGACTCAACAAACTACTGGGTGGCTTTAAGGAAATGACTACCATCCCTGGAGCCTTATTCATTGTCGACCCAACTAAAGAGAAAATAGCTCTGGCTGAAGCGAAAAAGGTTGGTATACCAATAGTAGCTGTTGTAGACACCAACTGCGATCCAACAGGTATCGACTACCTTATTCCGGCTAATGATGATGCTATAAAGGCAATCAAACTCATATGCAGCAAAATGGCTGACGCAGTCCTCGAAGGCAAGATGCTTAAGGAGACTGGCGAAATAGGAGCTGCTGAACCAGCTCCAGCAGGGACAGAACCCACCCAGCTATTGGAATCCCATATTTTTGCACCTGATGAAGGCGAATAGTAAGGCAGCAATGCCATACTCTACACAGCAAGGAGGTATAATTGCAGGTTTCAACTACAGCAATAATAAAGGAGCTTAGGGGAAAAACCGGTGCTGGCGTTATAGACTGCAAAAAGGCTCTCCTCGAAGCAGAAGGAAGCTTTGAAAAGGCAATCGAGATTCTCAACCAGCGCGGACTGGCTTTGGCTCACAAAAAAGCTGATCGCGCCGCAGACCAAGGAATAATCGAGGCTTATGTCCACCAAGGAGGCCAGATTGCAGCATTAGTTGAAGTCAACTGTGAGACGGACTTTGTCGCCCGTACCGACGAATTCAAAGAATTAGCACATAACCTAGCCCTGCAAATAGCCGCTATGTCCCCACAATTCATTTCTCCAGAAGACCTGCCACAAGAAACAGACACAGACCCTAAAATAGCTTGTCTCTTACTCCAGCCCTTTATCAAAGACCCCAACAAGACCGTCCAGGAAATCATCACTGAGACGATAGCCAAGGTTAGAGAGAATATCAAAATACGTAGATTCATCAGATTCGAATTAGGTTACTAGAAGTGGCAACAAAAAAGCCCAAATATAAGCGGGTCTTACTCAAGCTAAGTGGCGAAGCACTCATGGGTAAGAAAACGTTTGGTGTCGACCGTTCAGTCCTGACACATGTAGCCCAGCAAATAAAGCAAATAATCAAGCAAGGCGTTGAGGTTGCTATAGTCGTTGGAGGAGGCAACTTCTGGCGAGGCACTGGTAGCGAAGCTAAGGGGATGGATCGAGCCACAGCTGACTATGCAGGGATGTTAGCTACAGTAATTAATGCTCTGGTCCTTCAGGATTCGCTAGAAAGCGAAGGGGTCACTACTAGAACTCAGTCAGCTATTACCATGCATGCCGTAGCCGAGCCATATATACGTCGTCGAGCTATCCGACACCTGGAGAAGAAAAGAGTCGTTATTTTTGCCGGCGGTACAGGAAACCCTTATATGACTACCGATACCGCTGCAGCACTACGGGCCATTGAAGTCGCAGCCGAAGTCCTTCTTGTAGCTAAAAATAAAGTCGATGGTGTGTACGATTCTGACCCTCTCACCAATCCAAAGGCGAAGAAGTTTGACCGTTTATCCCACAGAGATGCTCTAAACTTACACCTCCAGGTAATGGATAGCACCGCTTTTTCTCTATGTCAGGATAATAAACTTCCTATAATAATCTTCGACCTCCAAGGAAAACAAAGTATGGAGCGTGCCATATATGGGGAACATGTCGGCACCTTTGTCACTAACGAGGAAGAGAAATGATTGAGCAAATACTCACTGAAATCGATGGTAAAATGAAAAAAGCTGCCGATGCTTTGACCCGAGACCTAGCAGCTATTCGCACAGGACGTGCATCACCGGCCCTAGTTGAACATATCAAAGCTGATTATCACGGTGTCCTCACTCCAATCAACCAGATAGCTTCTATATCAATCCCCGAAGCCAAAATGATACTCATCCAACCATGGGACCGCAGTTCAACCCGCAGTATCGAGAAAGCTATTCTTACATCCGACCTTGGCCTGAACCCAACGAGCGATAGCAATATGATACGTATCCCCATCCCGCCACTCACCGAAGAACGACGTAGAGAGTTAATCAGGGTAGTTCACAAAAGAGTAGAGGAGGGGAGAATTGCGATTCGTAATCTAAGACGTGAAGGCATAGAAAGATTGAGGCGGACGGAGAAAAATAAAGAAATCTCCCAAGATAAATACGCACGTGCCTCAGAACAACTTCAAAAACTAACTGATAACTTCATAGATAAAGTCAATGACACAGGACAAGTCAAGGAAACGGAGATAATGGAGGTCTAAGAACTCCAAAACCTGCACGCCCCCCATTTTCCAAGGAACAAATCCACATACAAAACATCATGTCAGACCGAAAAGCCCTGCCAACATTTATCATTCCGCACTACAGCCAGTGATACCTAAAGCACGCAGAGTCTGAGAATAAACATGCTCAGGTATAGAATTCTCACTGCTGTTGTTGGCTTACCACTCCTTATTGCCATAATCTGGTTCGGCGAACCTTGGTTTACCCTTCTGATAGCTGTTATGGCTATGCTTGGCAGTTGGGAGTTCTACCGAATGGCTGGGCAATTAAAGCTACAGCCAATCACTTATCTCGGCATGGCTTGGGTACTACTTATAATCCTCAGCCCTCATTGCCCATATGCTGCTACAATACCTTTTCTCATTACTTCAGCAATAGTTGTCTCGCTAATCTGGCTGTTGTTTCGTTCTCCGAGGAAACAGGCTTTTACTAACTGGGCATGGACAATGGCTGGTATCCTGTATATCGGCTGGATGCTCAGTTACTGGGTTGAACTCAGAAGCCTGGAGGCTGGCAAAGAGCTAGTTTTCTGGGCTATGTTCACCACATTTGCCAGCGATACATCTGCTTTTTTCATCGGCAAGGCCTGGGGTAAACACGCGCTAGCACCATCCATAAGCCCAGGTAAAACCTGGGAAGGAGCCATAGGTGGACTGTTAGCCAGTATAATAGCTTCATTAATTCTCCGCACAATCTTTCCGCTGCCCTTTAACTACTGGCAAATAGCCATCTTAGGATGCATTATCAGTCTATTCGCTCAGCTCGGAGATTTGGCCGAATCACTACTTAAGCGCAACACAGGTGTCAAGGATGCAGGCAAGCTAATACCGGGGCATGGTGGTATCCTAGACCGCATTGACAGTCTCATATTTACTGGAGTTATAGTATACTATTGTGTGGTATTAGCTACATTATGAGCAACACTATTAAAAAACTAGCTGTCATCGGCTCAACAGGCTCAATAGGACAACAATCCCTGGACATAATAAAAGACTTCCCTGACAAATTCAGGATAGTAGGATTGGCTGGCGGTAAAAATACGAGCTTACTCGCCAAACAAATCAGCCAATTTCAGCCAAAACTAGCATATTCATCGCTTAAGCTCAACCTGCCAGATAAAACAAAATTCTCATCAATGGAGGAGATAGCTACCCATCCTGATGTCGACATCGTTATAATAGCCACTTCGGGTAAAACAGGGCTGGCTCCAACACTAGCGGCAATAAGGTCTGGAAAAAAAATTGCTCTGGCCAACAAAGAGGTGCTAGTCATGGCAGGTGAAATAATTATGTCAGAAGCCAAACGGCACCAAGCCAAAATTTTGCCTATTGATAGCGAACATAGCGCTATATGGCAATGCCTCCATGGAGAAAAAGATGAAGTGGCTCGACTTATTCTGACAGCTTCAGGGGGGCCTTTCTATCATCGTTCACCAACACAGTTAGCTAAAGTCACTGTTGAGGAAGCTCTGCAACATCCCACATGGAAAATGGGCAGAAAGGTGACCATTGACTCGGCAACTCTAATGAACAAAGGCCTGGAAGCAATCGAAGCTCACTGGCTTTTTTCTATACCATTTAAAAAAATAGAAATCGTAATTCATCCCCAGAGTATTATCCATTCTATGGTAGAATTTGCCGATGGCTCGCTAAAGGCCCAACTCAGCGCCCCTGATATGCGTTTCCCTATCCAATACGCTTTATCCTATCCCAAGCGATTGACCAATCCCAGGTTACCAAATATTAACCTGGTCCAACTGAATTCACTAACCTTTGAAGCAATAAACTATTCTATGTTCCCGTGCTTACAACTGGCATTGGACGCTGGTAAAAGGGGAGGAACCTATCCTGCTGTGCTTTGTGCTGCCGACGAGGTAGCTGTCGAACTCTTTCTCAAACAGCATATTAATTTCTCGGGCATCGCCGAGATAATAGCCAGTACCATCAGCTTGCACCGGGGTATAACCAACCCCACTTTGGATGACATTTTAACTGCTGATGACTGGGCAAGAGATACCGCACTTAAACTTACTGAAAAGGTAAACCTATGTTTGAAACAATAGCACTTACAATTGTCAGTTTTATCGGCATACTAATATTGCTTGTCTTCGCCCATGAGTTTGGACACTTCATCACAGCTAAGCTTGCCAAAGTAAAAGTGGAGGAATTTGGCATCGGTTTCCCACCTAGAATTATCAGCTTCAAACGGGGCGAGACAACGTATTCGCTAAATGCCATACCCCTCGGTGGCTTTACCAAAATGCTGGGAGAAGAAGACCCAACACTACCAGGTAGTCTAGCCAGCAAGAGCATCCCCATCCGATTCCTTGTTCTTAGCGCTGGCTCGCTGATGAATATTCTACTACCTATATTATTACTTTCAATCAGCTTTATGATTCCTCATGATATGGTATTAGAGAAGGTACAGGTGAAAGAAGTAGCCTCAGGCTCACCAGCTCAGATTGCTGGGATTGAGCCGGGAGATACAATCTTAGCAATAAACGACCACACAATTAGAAACCGCGGCGATGTCGGCTATTTCATCCAGCTTAATCTCGGCTCAGAAATAAATATCCAGCTTCAGAAAGGCGAACTCGGTCAACATGAAGTAAGTCTGAAACCAAGGTGGAATCCACCAAAAGGTCAGGGAGCTACCGGTATCGCTATTACTGGAGTAGACAGCACCATAATCCGCGAATCCTATCCCATTTGGAAGGCAGTGCCTTCAAGTATAATTCATTGCTGGCAAATCCTTGTCTTATTCCGAAATGAAGTAGTAGGCTGGTTCATCAGTGGAACAGCACCTCAGCTAACCGGACCGATAGGTATTGCCGAGCTGACCGGTGAGATGGCTAAAGCTGGCCTAAGTCCCCTACTCGAATTTGCTGCCCTCATTAGCATAAACTTGGCTATAATTAACCTGCTCCCCTTCCCCGGTCTCGATGGGGGCAGGCTCATCTTTGTAGCGTTAGAATGGGTACGACGAGGAAAAAGAATTTCACCAAAAAGAGAAGGACTTGTCCATCTAATTGGTTTTGTATTGCTAATACTCTTAATTATGGTAATAAGCTACCATGATATTGCAAACATTATTCATGGAGAGAGCGTGTTACCTTGATAATCCGCAGACAATCCAAACCTTTAAGATTCGGAACAACAATAATAGGTGGCGATGCGCCTATTGTAGTTCAGTCTATGACCAAAACCGATACCAGAGACATACAAGCTACAGTAATTCAAATCAAGGAACTAACAGATTGTGGCTGCGAGATAGTTCGAGTAGCTGTACCCGACGTTGAAGCTGCACAGGCCATTTCGACCATTAAAAAGAATATCTCCATTCCTATAATCGCCGATATTCATTTCGACTATCGACTCGCTCTTGAAGCTTTGAAGTCCGGCGCCGACGGGCTGCGCCTGAACCCAGGCAATATCCGCAATCCAGAGCAAATTGCTAAAGTAGTTAAGACAGCCAAGCAAAGACAGACACCAATCCGCATCGGCGTCAATGCCGGAAGCCTGCCACCTGCTTCAAAGCCATGCTTATCTATATCTGAGCATATGATTAACGCGGCGCTGGAGCAAATCAACTTACTTGAGAGTCTGGACTTTGATTTGGTCAAGGTTTCACTTAAAGCCTTCGACGTGCCTACAACTATTGAGGCTTATAGAGCAATAGCCTCCAAAATACCCTACCCTTTGCATCTAGGCATAACCGAGGCAGGACTACCCAGAGCTGGTGCTGTCCGCAGTGCTGTAGGCATAGGAATACTACTTCACGAAGGTATCGGTGATACCATCCGTGTCTCCCTTAGCGCCCACCCATGCGAAGAAGTAGATACTGCCTACGAAATTTTGAAAAGCCTTGATCTGCGCCAACATGGCCCTACCTTAATAAGCTGCCCATCCTGTGGGCGGGCTGAAATAGATATCATCAGCCTTGCTGAATCCGTAGATAAAAACCTGAGAGAGATAAGCAAACCTATCAAGGTTGCCGTCATGGGTTGTGTTGTTAATGGCCCGGGTGAGGCAAAAGATGCTGATGTCGGCATAGCCTGTGGCAAAGGCAAAGGTGCCATTTTCAGGAAAGGCAAGGTAGTGAGCACTGTTACTGAAAAAGATTTCCTTGGCGCACTAATGGCAGAGGTAAAAAGTCTTCTAAATTAAAAGAAGGAGAATGAAATGGACTATCCGATAACTGTCATTGTAAGCCATAAAGAAAAGCTTTCGCGGCTGACTACTTTCTTTAGAGTCTTTATGGTTATACCTCATTTGATCGTTCTCTGGGCTCTCGGTATAGCTGCCAGTGTTGTCGTTTTTATCGCTTGGTGGGCCATTCTATTCACCGGGAGATATCCTAAATGGGCTTTTGATTTCATTGCTGGCTATGTTCGCTGGTACACCAGAGTAAGTAGTTATTATTTGCTTCTGACTGACAAATATCCGCCCTTTAGTATAGAATAAACAGCACTAATGCCCCCCTTTTAAGAGAAAAACGTGCTTAAAGGATAAAAATATGCGATTTTCCAAGCTTTTTGGCAAGACGCTAAAAGAAATACCAGCAGAAGCTGACACTTTGAGCCACCAGTTACTACTTAGAACTGGAATGATTCAGCAGGTAGCCGCTGGTGTCTACTCCTACCTACCTTTAGGTTGGCGCGTGCTCCGGAAAATAGAGCAAATAATCAGAGAGGAAATGGACAAAGCCGGCGGGCAAGAGTTGATGTTGCCTACACTTCAACCCTTCGAACTATGGGAAAAATCTGGAAGATATCCCTCTTTTGGAAAAACGTTGTTCACTGTTACCGACCGACGAGAACACACGTTGGTATTAGGCCCTACCCACGAAGAGATTATCACCGAGCTTGTTCGACGCTGTGTACAGAGCTACCGCGACTTACCCCTTCTCCTCTACCAAATCCAGAATAAGTTCCGCGATGAACCTAGACCTCGTGGCGGGCTGCTACGTGTCCGTGAGTTCATCATGAAAGACCTCTACAGTTTCCATATCGACGAGGCGGATTTAGACCGCTGCTACCAAGAAATGATACAAGCCTACAAGAACGTTTACTCCCGTTGCGGCTTACCTGCAGTGGTGGTAGAGGCTGACAGCGGCGCTATAGGTGGCAAAGAATCCCACGAGTTTATGCTCATCGCTGAAACCGGTGAAGATGAAATCATTTATTGCTCAAACTGCGCTTATGCCGCAAATATAGAAAAGGCCCGCAGCATCAAGCCCAAACTGGAAACAAAAACCTCTCTCCCGCTAGAAGAACTATCGACCCCAAACATCAAGACCATCGAAGAGGTAGCTAATTTCGTTGGTGTGCCAGCAAATCAAACTCTAAAAGCTGTATTTTATTCGTCCGATACCGAGATTGTCTTTGTAGTTATTAGGGGGGACCTCGATGTCAACGAAACTAAAGTCAAGAATTTACTGAAATGCTCAGAGTTACGCCTGGCTACAGAAAACGAAGTGAAAGCAGCTGGGTTAGTAGCTGGTTCAGCTTCGCCAATCGGTATAAAAGGAATTAAAATCGTAGCTGATGACTCAATAAACTCAGGCTCTAATTTCGTTGCTGGTGCTAATAAACCAGACAGCCATCTTAAAAACGTGAACTATCCTCGCGATTTCAAAACTGACCTTATAGCTGATATTGCCATAGCTCGCCCTGGAGATGATTGTTCGAAATGCAATGGCAAACTCCAATCCAGTCATGGAATCGAGGTAGGCCATGTCTTCAAACTAGGAACCTTCCTCAGCGAGAAGCTGGGGGCTTTTTTCCTCGACCGAAACGGTGTATCACAACCAATTATAATGGGTACCTACGGCATAGGACTGGGAAGACTATTGGCAGCCGCAATAGAGCAGAATCACGACGATAAAGGCATTATTTGGCCAACAGCGATCGCCCCCTATCACATTTACCTTTGCCCTCTACGCCTAGAAAATCCTGATGTCGCTGAAGCTGCAGAAAAACTTTACCAAAACTTAACCAGAAAAAACTTGGAGGTGCTCTTCGATGATCGAGATGAATCTCCGGGAGTTAAATTCAACGATGCTGACCTTCTAGGCATACCACTTCGCTTAACTCTAAGCCCGCGCACTTTGGAGAGCCAGAGCATAGAGATAAAATGGCGCAAGGAAAAACAAACCGAACTTGTACCTCTAGAAGGAATAACCACGAAGATTAAGAAGCTACTCCAGAAAACTTAGAAAAACTAAGTCTGCTCTGATTTGACACGCCTCTAAAACCAAGCAGCTATGAAAACCAACACACTACCCAGAATAGACTCGACCTATTCTTTGCTGTCAAAGCTAAACAACCTTATCCATTCATCCTTGTTCACTAATTTTAGGGATAAATATTTGCTAGGCGAAGCTCTCTAATGCCCTCTTTTGAGATTCTTCAGAAAGAAGAACAATCTAACTATAAAAGCAATGGCAACAACGACAATAAGTATAAACGCCCATAGCGGCATAAGTCCAACATTAACAAGTATTGATGTGGTCCAGCCGCTATCATTACCAGCGCCATCTACAGCTTTAATTCGCCAGTAATATTTTCCTCGAAGCAAAGCCTCATCATCAGTCAAGGTATATTTAGACTCAACCAAATCTTCTTTACTTAACACCGTCGTTGCAAAGTCCGATTGAGAAGATATCTGCAAACTATAGTAAACACCGCTCGGGTCAGAAACATCGGCCCATTCAAAGGTAGGAGTAACACGACCGAAAAGGCCTACTCTACCTCCATCCTTCGGGGATATAATCTGTGGCAATGACGGTGGGGTTGTTTCCATGGTAAAAACACCCGAGGCTGAGGTACCACCAGCGTCAGTAGCAATTACATTATGCTTACCACCTATACTTTTAGGTGCCTTAAAACTTGCTTGAAAGTTGCCTTTAGCATCAGTGACCGATTCAGTAAACACTGCGATGTCGTCATATTTAACAGTCACTTCTTTGTCTGCACCAAAAGCAGTGCCGCTAACTAAGATATCACAACCCACATATCCCTCAGCAGGCTCTATGAGCATTTTCGATAAAACAGTTAGTTTAGCATCAGCAACGTCATTAGCAGCAGTCGAAGCACTATAAGCATCTATGAAATGGCTACCCCCAGTACTGGCAGGTATAGCCAAGGAGGTGGTCCAGCAACCTTCTCCATTAGATGCGATATCGCTCTTAACAACATTACCATCAAGCGTAACTGTTATACCGCTCTCGCTACCTCCAAAACCACAACCGTTAATGGTAATACTATCACCTACATACCCCGATTCTGGCTTAATTCCCACAGCAGAGGAGACAAAAAAGGTAACGTCAGGGACTCCATCTGCATTGGTGGAAGCACCTGAAGCATCTATCGTATGAACTCCTTTAATAGAGCTAGGAACAAGAAGGGTAACATTCCATGACCCTTTGCTATCAGCACTGACTCCAGTTTTTGCATCAGTGCCATCATAGGTAACTCGGATGCTGCCTTCATCCTTGCCAAAGCCAGTACCACTGACAGTAACTGAAGTACCAACACCACCAGACACCGGGCTGAGACTGATTTTCGGACTGACTGTTAAGGTGACGTCGGGAACATCACCTGCCTTAGTGGTACTTCCTGAAGCATCAACCGTATGACTACCCTTTGCGGAGCTGGGCACAGAAAAGGTTGCACTCCACGAGCCCTTACTACTAGCAGTAATTCCTGTCTGCATGTCTGTACCGTCATAAGTGACCTTGATGCTACCTTCAGCATTAGCAAAACCTTTACCCTCAACAGTGACAGAATCACCACTAACACCTGAGTTTGGGCTAACGCCTATCGACGGAAGAACATAAAATGAGACAGAAAAGACCTGGGTGCCAATCGGATTTTCCACTGTGACAGTATGATTCCCTCCGTAGGCATCAGGTACGGTAAAGGTGACACTACCCCCCCCCTGGCAGTGTACCTTGCTTGACCTCAACTCCATCCCAGTTAATGGAATAAGACCCGGATGTCAATTCGGATATGGTCACCGTCGTCCCAACAACACCCGCCGTTGGAGTCATTCCAGCAGCCTGGACAGGAGCTGCAAAGGAGAGGACTGAAATTAAGACTAAGCATAGAGCCGGAGCAGAAACTTTAATTTTCACGCCTGTCTCCCCCCTTCCTGTAAATAATCACACACTATTATAGCGTAAATTTGGGCAAAAGTTTCGCTTAAGTGAGAGGGTTTTTAACAATTCTGGTCACGGATAAGTCAGCTCCTCAATGAAACCTTTAAATCGCGCTGCAATTTATCAATAATTTGCTGCTGAACCTTGTCGACTTCCTTATCAGTCAACGTATGTGCGGTTGATTGATAGACAATTCTGAAAGCAAGGGATTTCTTGCCTGCCGGCACCTGTTCGCCCACATAAAGGTCAAAAAGAGCGACCGAACTGACAAGAGAAAAGTTCTGAATGATATCGCAAATCTGTTGATATGTTATCTGCTCATCCACCAACAATGCAATATCTCTGCTTGTGCTCGGATATCGTGGAATCGGTTGATATTTTTTGAGCGCTGTTGCAAAAGGCGACAATTTACCCAGGTCGACTTCAATAAGATAGACGGTATCAGAAAATTCAAAAACCTCTGATACTTTGGAATGTAGTTCACCCACAACCCCCAACTTTTCATTGCCAACAACTACATTAGCAATTCTCCCGGGGCATAAACTCTCATCTTCACCTGCTTCAAAGCTCACCGCCAATCCCAACCGGGATAAAACAGTCTCCAGCACTCCTTTGGCAACAAAGAAATCAACAGGCTCATCCTTACTCCGCCAGGACAACCTGCGCTGTGAACCGCTTAACACAGCGCAAAGCATCTCCTTCTCCTGAGGCAAATCCCTTTCTCGGGATAAAAACACCTTCCCAATCTCAAAAAGCCTGATGCCATCTTCTTGATATCTCTCATTACGAGCCAAAATCGACAGTATGCCAGCTCGCAAGGTAGCACGCAGATATTCCTGCTCCCTGGACATTGGATTAGCCACTTTCATTGGAGTTGGACCTATCAGGTCAAGCTGTGGCGAAAGCCTACTCAGCGCCTCCAGATTGGTCAAGGAATAGGTAAGCACCTCTTGAAAACCACAGCTAACAAGGATATTGCGCAGTTGTCGTTTGAGAGATAACATCGGCGTTGGCTCATGCCTTGGCAATTGTGAACTCAGCATAGTAGTCGGGATTCTGTCATAACCAATGATACGAGCTACCTCTTCAGTTAAATCGGCGGTACAACTGACATCTGTACGCCACCAAGGAACTTCTACTTGAATCTTCGAATCTGATTCAGTTTGTCTGCAACTGAATCCCAACAGCTCCAAAGTCCTGGTTATTTCGTTAACCTTTAACTCCACACCAAGAAGCCGTTTAATGTCAGCGACGTGTAGCGATATAGATTCCCTGCGCCGCTTGCCAGGATAAACATCAATAATTCCCTTAGCTATTTCCCCACCAGCCAATTCTGCCATTAATTGTGCGGCTCGCTTCAACGCTATTAGCGGTAATTCTAGGCTAAGCCCCTTCTCAAACCGTAGTGAGGCTTCACTGCCCAGCCGTAGCCCAATGCCTCCCCGATGAATAACCGCCTGATTGAAATTTGCTGATTCTATCAGAACTGTGGTAGTACTCTCCGTAACCTCCGTATCCGCTCCCCCCATAAGACCAGCAACAGCAATAGCTCGCTCTTTGTCGGCAATCACCAATACATTAGGGTTTAGAGTCCGCTCGACCCCATCCAACGTAGCTATAATCTCACTATTTCCTGCTCGACGTACGATAATTTGTTTGCCATGTATCTCATCATAGTCAAAGGCATGAAGTGGTTGTCCATATTCCAGCATCACATAGTTTGTAACATCAACGATATTATTAATGGGACGCATACCACAAGCCAGCAGCCGCCGTTGTAACCACTGAGGTGATAAACCTACCTTAATCCCAGTAAGCAAACTGGCACAGTACCTGGGACATAAGTCTGGCTCAATAATTTCAACTGAGGCAGAGGAATCTATGGCTCTTCCTAGTTCCTGATAATAAACCTCAGGGATATGTAGTTTGCTTACGGTAAGAGCTGCTATTTCCCTGGCAATACCAATCGCCGATAGACAGTCAGGTCGGTTTGGTGTTATGTCAAGGTCAAGAATCGCATCACCAAGATACTCAGTCAAAGGAGTACCGATAGTAGCTTCCGGTGATAGAATCATAATCCCTTCATGGCTATCAGAAATCCCCAGTTCCTTCTCAGAGCAAATCATCCCTTCAGAAACAACACCACGAATCTTAGCCGGTTTCAATTGCACCACTTCACCACTATGACCATCTATGAGTTGAGCTCCCACATGGGCAAAAGCCACCTTATAACCGATTGCGACATTAGGTGCTCCACAGACTACAGTGGGACGTTGTTCCCTTAAATCAACGGTCACCAGCTTCAGACGATCGGCATTAGGATGGGCATTAATATCAACTACTTCGCCAACCACTATATCGTTCCAGTTACCACCAAGCACCTCCACCTTCCCAACCTCCAATCCAGCCATAGTCAACCTTTCACACAGTTCCTCAAGCGGCGTGGAAATGTCAACATATTCTTTTAGCCAGCGAAGTGAAACTTTCACTACAAAGTCCTAAGAGCCAAAATAACCAAGTTCAAAATTGTCTTAAAAACCTGAGGTCATTACCATAAAAGAGGCGGATATCCTCTATGCCATAGCGAAGGATTGGGATACGTTCCACACCCATACCAAAAGCGAAACCAGAATAAACTTCAGGGTCGATATCAACACGCCGGAGAACCTCAGGATGAACCATGCCCGCACCTAAAATTTCAATCCAACCACTGTTGCCACACAGCCGACATCCAGCACCATGACACACCATGCAATCAATTGCCACCTCGACACCAGGCTCCACAAAAGGAAAGTAATCGCAGCGGAAACGGCATTTTCTCTCTTCGCCAAAAAGGCGACGAGCAAATTCAAAAAGGGTACCTTTCAAGTCGGCCAGGGTTATGTTTTTGTCAACTGCCAGTCCTTCGACCTGATAAAACATCCACTCGTGAGTAGCATCCGTGGCTTCATATCTATAAACTCGTCCCGGCGCTATTATTCTTATAGGCGGGCGTGATTTCTCCATAACTCTTATCTGGACTGGAGAGGTGTGAGTTCTCAAAAGCATAGGTCTGTCGCCAGTTTTAGTCTCGAAGTCCATCCATAATGTGGCAAACATATCACGGGCTGGGTGGTCTACTGGCATATTGAGAGCTTCGAAATTGTAATAGTCCCATTCCACCTCGGGCCCCTCCACAACTTGAAAACCCATGCTGTTAAAAATATCACATATCTCCTCAAGTATTTGAGTTGTCGGATGGAGGCGACCAAGAGAAATCCTCTGACCGGGTAGAGTGATATCTAGGCTTTCACGTTGCAGAGAAAAAGCTGAAGTTCGCTCTAAATTGATTTTCTTTTCAGTAAAGGCACTTTCAAGAGAATTCTTAAGCTCATTAGCCCGAGCCCCAACTGCACGCCTTTCTTTTAACGGTAAAGCTGCCAACGAACGCAGAATTTGTATTAAACTACCTTTTCTGCCCAAATAGCGAATTCGCCATGCTTCAAGGTCGTTGACATCAGTGATTTTGCCTAGCTCCTCAGAAGCTTTAGAGGCAAGCTCTTCAACCTGATTTAGCATCATTCTCACTATGTGAGGGGGAGATTTTAGCTCTCGAGTTTGGCTGAAGCTAGAGTTAGTAACTTAGAGAAGCTGGATGGATCTTTTACTGCCATCTCTGCCAATGCTTTTCGGTTGATCTCCACATTGGCCTTTTTTAGGCCATTCATGAATTGGCTATAGGAAAGCCCTCCCGCCCGGGCAGCTGCATTTATTCTAATAATCCACAACCGCCTCATATCACCCTTGCGCTCTCGACGATGTCGATAGGCATAAAATAAAGCATGCATCATAGACTCATGAGCACGCCGGAATAGAGAATGCCTGGTAGCCTTGTGCCCCTTAGTTAACTTCAGTACCTTTTTATGCCGTCGACGAGTGACTATTCCACCTTTAACTCGTGGCAATCATTTCCTCCAATCTATTTCAAGCCGTATGGCAGTAATCTCTTTAACCTAACCTTATCAGAAGGGTGAACAATAATCATATCATCATAAAGGCGCTTAGTCCTAGCCGGTTTCTTACGCCTTAAATGGCTCTTGCCGCCTTTGACACGCATAATTTTGCCGCTGCCCGTGATGTGGAAGCGGCTTTTAGCCCCTTTATGTGTCTTGAGTTTCGGCATCTAAACTTTCTCCTCAACAGCTGGTTTCTTAGTTTGTTTGGTCGAAATAGGCGAAAGCACTAAGCTCATAAAACGGCCCTCTGTAGACGGTGCTCCATCCAATCCTGCTATATCTTTCAAATCATCTGCCGCTTTTCGCAATAGCTTCAAACCTATCTCCGGGTGAGTGATCTCCCTGCCCCGGAAAATTAAAAAAAACTTTACCTTATCACCCTCCCCCAACAATTTCCTCGCAATCTTAATTTTAGTCTCAAGGTCGTGTTCCTTCATCCTGGGCCTAATTCGAATTTCCTTAAGCGCACCACCTCTCTGGCCTTTTCGTGCTTTACGCTCCTTTTTGGTCTGCTCGTATCTATATCTTCCGTAGTCAAGAACTCGACATACAGAAGGAACTGAACCTGGCGCCACCTCCACCAAATCAAGACCGCGTTCGCTGGCTATCTGTAACGCCTTATCAATCGGGAATACTCCCAACTGTGCTCCTGTCTCCCCTATAAGCCGAACCTCCTTAGCTCTAATCCATCGATTAACGCGCAGCTCCTTGACTATGTCTCTCCTCACCTCCTTACAAGAAATAGACCATCGGGCAAAAATATATCACATTCACAGCAGGAAATCAAAGTCTATCCGGGGCTTTAGTTTCAATGATTGGTTTTACCCTATCCGCAAACTGAGAAAGCGACAGCAAGCCTAAGTCCTCTCCGCTTCTCAGCCGGAGAGAAACTTGGGAGGCATCCAGCTCTTTATCACCGACAACAAGCATGTAAGGAATTTTCTCCAGTTGCGCCTCTCTTATTTTTAAGTTCATCCTCTCCGAACGGTCATCAACCTGAACACGAATACCACTCTCTCTGAGTTCATTTGCCACCTGCTGGGCATAGCTCAGGTGACGGTCAGTTATAGGAATTATGACTACCTGAACCGGAGATAGCCACAGCGGAAAAGCGCCAGCATAATGCTCAATAAGACAGGCCATAAAACGCTCCATACTACCCAAAACAGTCCGATGTACCATCACTACCTTATGCTCCGAACCATCCTCACCAATATAGTTAACATCAAAGCGTTGTGGTAGATTAAAATCAACTTGAATCGTGGGACCCTGCCACAGCCGCCCTAAAGCATCTCTAAGCTTGACATCAATTTTTGGCCCATAAAAGACGCCTTCCCCTGGGTCTATAGTATAATCAAGCTTAAGGTTCTCCAGAACATTTCTTAGCGCCTCCGTAGCCTCTCCCCAAACCTGTAGAGTCCCTGCATATTTCTCAGGCCGGGTGGACAGAAGAAGCTCATATTCACTAAACCCGAAGGTACTCATCATAAAGCGAGCCAATTGCACCACCTCTGTTACTTCAGCCTCAAGCTGGTCAGGCCGACAAAAGATATGCGCATCATCCTGAGTGAAGCCTCGTACCCTTGCCAGCCCATGCAGTACCCCAGACCGCTCATAGCGATATACTGTACCCAACTCGGCATAGCGAAGCGGCAGATGCCTGTAGCTGCGCAATTGTGTCTTGTACATCAGTATGTGTCCAATACAATTCATCGGTTTAACGACATACTCCACCTCATCGATATCCATAGGTGAGTACATGCTCTCTCGGTAGAAGTCCCAATGCCCGCTAATTTTCCAAAGGCCTACTTTTGAGATATGCGGAGTAAACACAATGTCATAACCGCGTTTTCTGTGTTCTTGCCTCCAGAAGTCCTCAATCAGCTGGCGCACCAAAGCACCTTTAGGATGCCAGTGAACCAACCCGGGGCCAGCATCTTCATGAATGCTAAAAAGGTCGAGCTCCTTACCCAATTTCCTGTGGTCTCTCTTAGCAGCTTCAGTTAATCGAGCCAAGTAATCTTCGAGCTCAGCCTGAGTATCAAAAGCGACACCATAAATCCTTTGTAACATGGGGCGCCTTTCATCACCTCGCCAGTAAGCCCCGGCAATACTTGTGAGTTTAAAAGCCTTAACCTCATTAGTTGAATTCGCATGGGGACCACGACACAAATCAACAAAAGAGCCCTGGCGATAAATGGTGACTGTTTTGTCAGGAAGTTCCTTAATGAGTTCCAACTTATAAGGTTGCTCGGAAAACAACTTCTGTGCCTTAGCCTTGCTGACTTCCTCTCTAATAAAAGGGGAATTAGCAGCAATTATCTCCCTCATCTTAGCTTCAATTGCCGTCAAATCTTCTGGAACAAGAGCCCGGTGCAATTCAAAATCGTAATAAAACCCATCTTCAATAGCCGGGCCGATACCAAATTTAGCTCCAGGAAAAAGTGACTGGACTGCTTCAGCCATCACATGCGCAGCCGAATGCCGTATCCTTTCCAATGTCGCCTCTTTTTTCCCCGAAGTCACTTTCGAACTCCCACACTAAGCCAAACAAAAACCTCACGCCATTGTAAGCGAGAGGTCAACCCTGAGCTAAAACTCGCTCAGTAGCCAATAGGCACTGACAAGACAATATGCAAATGGTTTCCACTCACTAATCTAATCAGCTTTAACTATCGCATTTTATCAATGCTACGATGGAGAGTCAAGCTGAATGTTCGGCCTATCAAACTTAATGAATTCAAAATCAGGTCTGTAATAATGATAGCCACACCATCTCAACCCATAACAGCCACCAGTGTTGGAACTGAGGTATCAATAGATAGAACTTTTCAGGTGATTTTCAATCTCACATGATGGTAGAATAGCTAGCAGAACAGTATGACTTAGGGGAGGCTACTATTTGCTAATAATACGTCTGGAAAAACCTGAAGATAAGGCCGCAATTCGTCATGTTAACGAAGAGGCATTTGGTCAAAAAGAAGAAGCGGAAATAATTGAAAAGCTTCGAAATCGAGGCGTATTGACCCTTTCCCTTGTGGCCGTCCAAGATGATAGGACCGTCGGACATATTGCCTTCAGTCCTGTGAAAGTCGAGTCAGAACGTTCAAGTTTCGAAGCAATAGCCCTTGCACCGATGGCAGTTCTTCCAGCGTATCAGCGTAAAGGAATTGGCTCGCGACTGGTTCGATCTGGCCTTAAAGAGTGCCAACATCTTGGACATGAAATAATAGTCGTGCTTGGTCATCCAAATTATTACCCGCGTTTCGGATTTGTTCCGGCTAAACCGAAGGGTATTAAATGCGAGCTTGAAGTCCCTGATGAAGCATGGATGATTCTGGAACTTCGAGAAGGTGCCTTAGCAGGAAGACAAGGCACAGTGAGTTTTCAGCCTGAATTTAGGGAAGATACCTAAAGAGGCTTCTTCGGACTGGACAGTTGGATGAAAATTTCGCTGTTAACCTTATTAAAATGACCTTTGTTATCTAACTGTTTCCACATTTATTCCTATGTAAGTTCGATATGATTCGGTTAACCGGATAATTCCTTAGCCAACAGAGCTGCCCCGAAGGCTCCAGTTAGCTGGGGATGCGGTGGAACGATTATCTCCGCCTTAATTCGCTCCTTAAAAATGTCACTGATTATCGGGTTATACTCCACTACTCCACCGGATAATAGTACAGTGTCAGATTTAGGCAGCATCTCCATTACCCTGTCTACTACTGACTCAAATACACCTCTTACCAAATCAGGCATTGGAACACCCATTCGGATATGAGACAATATCTCTGTTGAAGCAAATACGGTGCAAAAACTGCCTATCTTAATCCGCTTCTGTGCCTGTCTCGCTAGACTGTCCATTTCGCTGAGCGGCACGCCCATCCTGGCGGCAATCTCTTCGATAAATGTGCCCGTGCCCGCAGCACACTTGCGGTTCATTTTGAAGTCCCGGCGATGCCCTTTATCATCGACTGTAACTACTTTGTTATCCTGCCCGCCGATGTCAACCAGAGTAAGCGCCCGCCGGATATAATGAAATCCACCTTTAGCATGGCAGGCTATCTCCGTCTTTGCCACTGTAGCAAAATCGATATTGTGCCTGCCGTAGCCGGTAGCCACAATGGGGGTATTATCCCAATTCTTCCCTAAGGCGGCGTTTAATGCTTCCTGTGCCACGCTCCGGTAATCAACTCCGGAGCGCAGCACATGACAGCCTACTATATTATTATCCCCATCAACCACCACCGCCTTGGTCGTGCAGCTACCTATATCGATACCTGCATATCTGTTCACTTTGACTCTTCTATTTGTTCCACGAATGCTTCAACATTGGTTATGGTCTGTTCCTCGGAGAAGCAGCGGAGGTCATTCAGGTCACCGTTAATTACCAGGTTAGGAACGCCCATCCGCTCGCTGAGGCGGGTGGTCATCGCGTAACGGCTGTTCGTATTATTGGGGCATGTCTTGGCATCATGATATAAAACCCCATCTATGCCAAAGTGCTTCACCTTTTCTTCAATGTAATCTTCCTTCTGTTTATCATCCAGTGTTATGAAGATAGAGGAATATGCTCTTGCCATACTGGTAAAAGGGTCTTTAGGATCGAGGGCAGAGAAAATCCAGCTACTGCAATAGGTACTGGCCACAATACAGGCCTTCAATTTTGCAAATAGCTCACTCATGCTCCTCAACTTGCCCCAGACCGGCATACCCTCCCAGTAAAAGCGGTGCTTTTCCCCTTCCACAGCCGCAATTCCCTGATCGATTCGCTCCTTCATTTCTGCCAGGAGCATCCGGTAATATTCATTAGCCTCTTGCCGACCGCGCATCACCACCGCTGGACCCATGTGGATACAGGCATCAAAAAATGTCAACGGTGACGGTCTGGCCGATGCCGTATCCAGCACCATCTCCCACAAATCGGAGCACTTGCGGGAAAGGGCAATAACCTCCCGGAATTTATCGATGTCTAACTTGCAGCCGGATACCTTTTCCAAGTTAGGCACCATTTCCTTAAGTTGAGAGGCGACTAAATTTACCACATCCTCACGGGCTTTTGGCTGATTTCGTGGCGTGTTAATGCCTAACAACGGTACCTTCCATTCCCGGGAATAAAAGCTGAACCAGTCATACACATCACGGCACTGGTTAGTATTATAGATTAACACATCAGGCTTAGGGATGCTCTTTATACCATAGGCCTTGGTGAGAGGCGTTTCCCCCTTTAGATAAGCCCCGATGTCACTGGTGAGATAGGAGCATATTTCGGGAGAGTATCCATTGGCGACAGCAAAAGGTATGCAATCAGTGGCAGAGCGTGTTGAACCCAACATAGCGCCGTGGTTTTCAGGGTAATAGACTAGAAAGCCCATCGCAATTGCCAGTTCTGCGGGACCTACGCTGGTACACCAGGCAACCTTTTTATTTTTGGTTTGCACTGCCTCGTCTATCTCCAGGAAATGCTTTGCCATCAGGTCTCTCAATGGCTTGGTAGACTTGATTTCTATACGTTTTGTAACTTCCATTTTATCTCCTTAAATAACCGTTATAGTTATGTTGAGTTTACGTTTATCACCTATTACGGAAAGGCGAACAAATCTTCTACATTCGCGACAGATTGAGAGCGCTTAAGCATGAGTTTACTCAAACTATATATTACCTGAAAAGGTTGGAGGTTAGTAAAAGTGTATACCCATTTCGCCGTATCCAGTGCCACTTTGTCTGGATCCTCCCCTTTGTTTACCCTTTCCAGCATTTTTGAGTGATAGGATTCGGTAGCTTTTATCGCCTTCTGGAAATGGTGTTTAAAATCTCCCAGAAGGTAGTTGTGGCTCAGAACACCTGTAGCAGCGGGTAAGGTGGCAAGCTTTCTGATGCTGTTACAATACGCCTCAAGAGAATTAAAATAGTTCGGCCAAAAAATATCTCTCAGCGGGTCATATAGCCCGGTAGCATCACCTATGACTACTACCCCTTCGCCTTGATTGTAGTAAGAGACATGGCACGAGGAATGGCCCGGCGTCTCATAAGCAGTCCATACGATTCCTGAACCGAGGTCGACTTTTTCTCCCTCATTGATCACCCGGTCAACTTCAAAGGCATAATTCTCGAGTTCGGGCGGCCACTCCGCAATCTCACCCCTGATAAGCAGATTCTCGTTAATACAGCTATCAACCTGGAGAAACTCTTTAACTGCTTCTTCTCTTTTCAATAGTTTCGCCGCAACTGAGCCGCCTATTACTTTCAGATGAGGCCACAGCTTCTTAAGGTGTGGTATAGCACCTATATGGTCAGGATGAGTGTGAGTCAGAGCGATATACTTTATGCGCTCCGGTGGGATGCCTAGCTCCTTTATCTGCCGTATAAGTAAAGCAGCGGTAGAACTTATGCCTCCTTCGATAATCATCCCATACTCTCCCACAGATAGATAGGCTGGATATAGCGGAGTACCTAACATATAAAAATTAGGAGTAAGTGTTCCCGGTTGATAACTTCTTTCCCTCATAAAACCCTCTTCTTCGTTTATTTAATAAAAAATTTGTATCTTAATTAAAGTGAAGGCCATAAAAAATTAGCTCTTCTGGGCTCATCACTCTGGCAGATACTTTTTATATGTTACCAAACATAAATAACATCTGCAAAAAATTACTTAAGAGAAATAGCCGATACCCCGACCAGCCGGTGAGTCTATCCACACGTTTTCAACAAAAAACCAACCGAAACGGAGTTATACAGTCAGTTAAGATGGCGAGTTTCCCCAATCGCATATACAACATTACACCGCATACGCTTCCGATTCTAGCCAGAAGTGCTCCAAAATTAGATAGCCTATAACTTTTATTTACGTTAATTGGCGGAGCTGGGGTATCAATAGGTAGAACCCCCGAGGACCTTCGACCTGTGTTTTAGCCTTATTGTCTAGTTGGTTACACACTGGTTTTTCTCTACTCAATGACAAGATTAAATATGGTTTATCTTTTGATAGTCAAGATGTTTGGATTACAAGCTCCGAAGCTGTGCAACTAGTGCCTTCCTTTGCCTTGTTGAGAAGACGTGAACGCTGAATTGATCCGAGAGCTTGGCATTACGGATGAGCTCACAGATGTAGCTATCAGTGGCAAGAATGTCTATGTAAGGCAGTACTGAAGCAATGATCTCAAAGTCCATGAAAAGACTCGCCGTAGGTGTTATCTCCGAGTGAAAGAATATATCCGCTGCCATGAGGGAAGCCCATATGTGGATGCACGGGCAGTCCAATAGTTGGGGTGAAACGAAGAACTCCTCAGGATCGGCACTACCCTGAAGTGTCTCGCACACAGAACGGTGAAATTGGGTTACACCTGCTAGTCCCCATAGATTTAGAAGCTGTTCCAGCTTTGATGACTTTATATTCAATGCTAGTCGTGGCTTGAATATCTCTAAAACGAGTTGCCTCTTTTGGGCTTCCAGTTCGTCGGCGTATGTTTGCCTCTTTCCCTTACAATGAACCTTGTAGGTTCGATATTCATCTGCAACGGAGGTTCTAGACAGCCTAAAATACTCGTTGAACTCCTGCGAATTTGGAAAGCTGACCAGAAGGTCTGGTTTTGAAAGCTGTCCGACAGGCACCTGGGGATCACGATTGAAGGCAATCTCCCACGCCGAACGTTGCATAGTTGGCAAATTGCAATAAGCCCGGGCTGCAGCAACTACTTGGTACTCCATGATTTAAGAGTAGGATTTGAAAGATAGGCCATACCCCAACTGTTCCACGAAATGCCATAAGAAATCTTTGATGCGGTTACCCAACTCCCCTTCCTCTGTATGGAACAGTGAAGTGGGACAGATTAGTTTGTCACAATCAGTGAGCTCAGACAGGTGGTTATACAATCCGCGGTAGAAGGGCGTTAGAGAGTCTTTCCAACCACTGAGATATAGTGCCTTGGCTAAATTACTGACGAAATTCTGGTCGAGGTAAACGACTTTTTTACACTTCTGCATGCGGTCTTTAGTACATCACGACTGATAATATAGTTCTAGCACAGCACCCAGAAAAACGTGCCCACTCTTTTTTTAATTTGAGCAAGAAGCTGTCAGTTCTACCTATTGATAACTTCGCTAGGATTTTCTAAAGCTAAGTGGAGCTGAGGGGATTCGAACCCCTGACCTCCTCCGTGCAAGGGAGGCGCTCTCCCAATTGAGCTACAGCCCCATTCTTTCGATCCATTATACTAGCAAGCCGCACATATTAACAAGCTATTGATTCTATTGACTCACAGCATTAGAATAGCGATAATTACCAAGGGAGGTGAATCATGCCGAAGAAAATGTCTGAAGAGGAAATCCGCGAAATAGCCACGAAGAGAGTGCGAGCAAAGAGAGGATTTTATTCCCATCTGATTGCGTACGTAATCGTAAATTTGATGTTGGTAGCCATCTGGTACTTTACAGGCCACGGTTATTTCTGGCCTATGTGGGTGATTCTGTTTTGGGGAATAGGGCTCATATTCAATGCCGTAGCAGCCTTTTCAAAACATGACATCAGCTGGGAAACAAAGGAAGTAGAAAAGGAAGTAGAAAAAATCAAGAAAAGCGGTGTCTAATTCTTATATTGAGGAGGCTTCTGATGAAGGCATCTGAAGGGCAACTTGGTCGGGTATTTGTGATTCGGCTTGAAGACGGCGATACTATTCCTGCCTGCATTGAGAGTTTTGCCGAAGAAAAGAGGATTTCGGTAGGACAGGTCATTCTGATTGGCGGCATTGGTGACGGTCAGGTCGTTGTTGGTCCACGACACTCGGATGAGATGCCACCCGAACCGATGCTAGTTCCCGTGGACGGTGCACATGAGGTAGTTGGTACGGGTATAATCGCTCCTGACAGAAAGGGTAAACCAACGCTGCATATACATGCCGCACTGGGAAGATCTGGAAAAACCACCACAGGCTGCTTGCGACCTGGTGTAACCATCTGGATGGTAGGAGAGGCAATTATCATCGAGATACTGAAGACTGATGCAACTCGTATCCCAGACGAGAAGGCAGGTTTTGAGCTTTTACAGGTAGCCCAGACTTAGGGCGACCTCTGTCTAAACGGCATCTTCTAGATTAGCTGAACGTAACAAGAACCGGGAATTAGTCTAAGGGGTTTTAGAGCCCCTCTGTTTCTCACGCAGGGCCGCATTAAGGGCAAGCAATACACCGCCTAGTCCTACACCGAAAAGGAATATGGCGTGAAATCCTATAACGAAAGCCTTCGGCGGCAACGAATGGGCACTAATGCCCGCAGTTGAAATGCCCTTGCTGGCAATCACGGAAAGAAATATAACTGTAAAAACTGCTATACCCATCACGGCCCCAACATTCCTCACCGTGGTCACAAGACTGTTAATTACACCTTCATCGCCTTTGGCGCTCATGCCCATGATAAGACTGAAATTTGCCGGCATGATAAGCCCTATTCCAATTCCCTCAAGGGCCAGGGCTATGACTATGTAATACAGCCCCGTCTTGGCGCCCATTAGAGTAAACATCAGAAATGCCGCGATAGTCACCACAGACCCCAGGATACAAATGGGACGAGAGCCGATTCGATCGGAAAACAAGCCGGCAATCGGACCGCAAACCATCATAAAAATGGTAGGCACAAGCAGGATAAGACCTGCGATATTGGTGGCGAATCCTTTTTCAAGCTCGAGATAGAACGGGAAAGCGTACCATGAGCCTTGAGCTGCTAACATAATAAGGAGCGCAACAGTTACCGCCACAGTGAAATTCTTATCTCTGAAAAGGCTGAGGTTGATTAAAGGGAAGTGAGCCCTTTTTTCGTTGAGGATGAAACCAGCCCATGTTGCCGACGAGATGACGATGCTTATAAGGACAAGCCAGGACAGCCATCCAATATTATTTCCCATATTCAAGAAGAAGATAAAGCTTACAAGGGCAACAAGTAGAAGGGAGGCTCCGGACATATCGAACTGTCCTTTCCCGAACTCCGCTGTGTCTCTGGGCAATACGACAATGCCGAATATAATAGCAATGATACCTACTGGTACATTTACAAAGAATATCCAGTGCCAGCTGTAGAACTGAGAAATAAAACCGCCAAGAGGTGTGCCGGCAGCAAGCCCAACTGCCGCGAAGGTGGTAAGTACGCCGAAGGCAGTACCGCGAACTTTCTCCGGCAAGTATCTAACCACCATCGCTCCACCAATTGCCTGGAGCATCGCAGCCCCAATCCCTTGAAGAACACGAAAGCCTATGAGCAGATATATGTTTGAAGACAAGCCGCATAGCAGCGAACCGATTGTGAAAATAGCGAACCCAGCAAGATATATCTTCTTGTAACCACGGATATCTGCAAACCTGCCGAACGTGATGAGTGTACTCGAAAGAACCAGCAGGTATGCCATTGCCACCCAGGAAACAGTAGCGATATCACACTGGAAATATTTTGAAATTGTGGGTAGCGAGATATTAACGATTGTGACATCGAGAGCTCCCATAAACGAGGCAAACGATATCAAGAGCAGAATGAGCCACTGACGGGAACTCCCTTTTGACTGATTAGCCGGATTCATCAAAAACGAACCGAAAGATAAAAATGAGATACTATCTGCTAGTGCTTAATTGCAACAATATAAACCAATCAATTAAATTATGCAATCCCATAAGCTGTTGCGCAGAAAAACGATTGTCTTTAAGAATTGAGACAGCCTAAAATTCGAATAACATCAGCAACACCTTCGCAATATCATCGTGGCAATCCATCAAGAAATACATCTCCATAGCTACTACTAGTCATTTGACACCTATTGTTTAACCAAATACAATGTCGAACTTAAGGAGGTGATATCGTGAGCGAAGCTATCGGTCGGTTTTTCCCAATTGACAAAAAACACTGGTGGCAGGTGGCTGTGCGAGGGTTTATAGCCTTACTATTTGGCATCATGCTTCTCGCCTGGCCAGGAGTTAGTCTATTCATATTTGCCATTCTCTTCGGTGCCTTCGCTTTCGTAGATGGTATCTTCACACTGGTGACTGCGGTTAACTACAAAGCCGGGACCGGACAGCGTGCCTGGTTATTCGTCCGGGGCATCTTGGGCATCATCGTCGGTATCATTACCTTCTTCTGGCCGGCAATTACAGAGCTCGCATTAGTGCTCCTCATTGGCGCCTGGGCGCTGGTCGCCGGCATAATGGAACTGAATTTTGCCTTCAGGGCTGTCAGAGAAACAGGTGCCAAATGGTTATTTGCCGTAAGCGGTATACTTTCGATAATTCTAGGTGTCCTGTTACTGGTGAGCCCCATAGCCGCCATTATTGCTGTGATATGGATCATCGGTGCGTACGCCGTGATAGTCGGCATAGTGCTGATCGTTCTCGGGTTCAGGCTGCGCAGCTCTAAGGCTGGTTAAAAAATATTAAGAATAGGCAGCATAAACGAAATCGAAGCTGAACTGACCGTGCCTATAAAGAGGCATAGCAATAGACCACAGAGAACCAGAGGATAAACACCACGGATTAATGGTGGGCGGTACTGGACTTGAACCGGTGACCTCTGCGATGTCAACGCAGCGCTCTAACCACTGAGCTAACCGCCCCTCATTATCACATTTTATCAGTGCTTTTATAGGCAGTCAAGCTCCAACCATCTTGAACAAATAGCTGGTCTCATCTATACTTTACTTTCACAAAACAGAAAAATGAGAATAATCTGGAAATCTTAGTTGAGCGGAGGGAAATATAATGGCTAAAAAGGAAGACGAGGCTAAGGAATACATCCTTAAGAAGACAAAGGAGCAAAATATCAAGTTCATACGGCTATGGTTCACCGACATTCTGGGCTTTCTAAAGAGTTTTTCCATCACCTCTGGGCAACTCGAGGAGGCATTAAACGATGGCATGGGCTTCGATGGCTCTTCCATCCAGGGTTTTGCCCGCATTGACGAGAGCGATATGATCGCCCTACCCGACCCCAACACTTACCAGGTGATACCCTGGCGCCCCAGGGAGCAAGGGGTGGCTAGAATGTTCTGCGATATATACTGGCCCGGTGGACAGCCTTTCGAAGGCGACCCCCGGTACATATTGAAGAAAAACCTGAAGCGAACTGCTGACCTGGGGTATACCTTCTACGTAGGACCGGAGCTTGAGTATTTCTACTTTAAGAATTCGGGGGGTACAGAATTTATAGACCTGGGCGGCTACTTTGACTTGACACCACCAGAGACAGCCACAGACATAAGAAGAGAAACAATTCTCTTCCTCGAAGAAATGGGCATCGAGGTCGAGTACAGCCACCACGAAGTTGCCCCCAGCCAGCATGAAATAGACCTCCGTTACACCGATGCCCTGACCATGGCAGACAATGTGATGACCTACCGTTTAGTAGTAAAGCAGGTAGCCCAACGGCAAGGGGTTTATGCCACCTTCATGCCCAAACCGGTATTCGGTGTCAATGGCAGCGGCATGCATGTTCACATGTCGCTGTTCAAAGGCAACAGGAATGCCTTTTTCGATAAGGATGCCCCTTTCCATCTGTCTGAAATAGGCAGGGGTTTCACGGCTGGATTACTGAAACATGTTTCGGAAATCACTTCAGTTTGCAACCAATGGGTGAACTCTTACAAGCGCATCGTCCCGGGCTACGAAGCCCCTTGCTACATCACCTGGGCACGAAGAAACCGCGCTGACCTGATCAGACTTCCTGAATATCAGCCGGGGAAGGAAACTGCTACCAGAATAGAGCTCAGATCCCCAGACCCTGCATGCAACCCGTATCTCGCTTTTAGCGTCATGCTCGCTGCCGGGCTAGAAGGAATTCAAAAGGGTTACAAATTACCGCCACCTGTAGAGGAGAACGTCTTTGAAATGAGCCCGGAGGAACAGGAACAGAAGAGGATAAAAACACTACCTGGCAGCCTTTATGAGGCTATACAGCTTACCGAAAAAAGCCAACTGGTCAGAGAAGCTCTGGGTGACCATGCCTTCAACAGCTTTATCCAGAACAAGAAAGTAGACTGGGATAGATACCGGACGCACGTAACTGATTACGAATTAAAGAACTATCTGCCAATCCTATAGGGACTCTTGCAATCAAGACAAAACTGAAGGCTCGATTTGAAGCAACTCTGAGGGCTTACGACTACGCTGGAGACCAGTCCAGTCTGGCAGCAACCCAATGTAAACTAGCTTAGCTCTTACCGCTGGACTTTATGTTGCTTGTCAACATAATCTGGACAACATTGCCACATTTAGGACAGGTGACCTCAATGGTAACAGGCTGCCTCATTACACGCTCCACTAAAGCTGTAACCACAGAATCAATGTTATCCAGCCGCTTGTCTAGCATCTCCAAACGCCTTTTGAATTGCTCTTGGTCCATAGCTACCTTTTTCTTCTCAGTCTTTTCAGGCATCCTATTCTCCACTATTAAAACAAAAGAGGAGAGACCTTTAGAAATCCCCCCTCATTATTAACTCAACTCGATTGCCGTTCCTTTCACAAGCTCTTCTCAGCTACTCCCATAGCCGACAGATAATCCTTATCAGTCTTTATTAAGCCATCCACCTTGGCACCTACTGTTCCCTCCAAATACTTCCGGAAGGCTTCACGAGCTCCTGGGGAACTCTGGAGTGCCTCCTTAGCCCGTTGCCACTCTTCACTAGTCAACTCACCTATCCGCTCTGGACTCAACGGGAATTCCTCCCCCATCAAACGCTCTGCCCTATCAAGAACCCTGCTTGTAACTGCCCGCTTCAGGCGATCAAAAGAGAGGAATTCCTCATTGGCGTAAGGCCTTGGTGACCACATCTCATCTTTCATCGCGCAACCTCCTGGGCATTATTATAAACTTTATCTATCACCTATAATATGCCCCCTCAACTGCCGTGTCAAGTCCCTGCGGACCGCAGACGATATCACATATAAGAAAAGATCCCCTCTTATATGATGGGAGCTGAATAATTTACCGAACCGCTAACGAATATTATAAACCATCTGTACTGTGACTTGAATTTCCAGCTCGCCAGCGCTAATGGGAGTGGTTGATGGAGCCGCGCCCTCAGCCTTCATTGCATAGTCTCTAATTACGGGTACATAAGGAGTGCTTTCAGAAATGTATAGCAGCTTTCCCAGCTTAATATCCGCCGCATCTGCCATTTGCTTCGCCTTCGCTATGGCATCTCCCATTGCCTTAGCCCGTGCCTCTTTATAGTATGGAGTTGGGTCATCAACAGCAAAGCCTACGCTGTCAATCCTAGCCAAATCACCACCGACCTCAGCTACACCATCGATAATGGTACCAGCCTTATCTAACTGTCTTATCTTGGCAACCACTATGTTTGTTACTCGATAGCCGATGATTATCTCCCTCTGCTCATCTTCAATCCATTTTCGTACCGGGTAGATGCTAAACCTCTGCGTTTGAATATCCTTTTCAGCTACGCCATTAGACTTAAGCGCCTTCATAACTCCATCCATAGCCTCAGCCGCATCTTGTTGCGCTTGCGCCACAGTCTTTGCTTCAGCTTCTATGCCGAGACTCAGTAAAACGATATCGGGAGTCGCCATCGCCTTGCCTTCACCAGTTACCCACAAGCCAACTTGCTGCTGGCTATAAATTATCCCGAACGGTCCGCCTAATTCCGGCGCTGCCACAGAAATAGTGGGCGGTGAAACCTGGGCACCTTCACCAACCACACAACCACCAGCCCCAATCAAAACCACGGCCAACATCAAACCAGATAGTAATAACCAAACTTTTTTCACTAAAACCTCCTTAAATTCATTTTTTCAGTGCCTGTCATCTTTCTCACCTAGTTCATGAGCATCAACTCTTCCATTATAATAGCATCTAACCATTTATTACCACCTCTATATAACGGTAAACTAGACTTCTAAGTTTAGTTTAAAATAGCATAAAAAGCTGGCATAGACTATAATATCAAAGGTTTGATTGTGATACATCGATGAGGTTTTTTCGCGATATAATTGTTCCTATACTTGTCGGGCTCGCCTTTTTTGCCCTCTTCCAGGTTACGGTGGGAAGCTTTAAAGTATATGGCTCATCCATGTTGCCTGGCATCGAACAAGGCGATTACATATTGGTCAGTAAAGCTACCTACTTCCTTGGTGAGCCCCAGCGTGGCGACATAATCGTCCTTCACTCCCCACAGGACCCTAACACAGACCTTATCAAGCGTATTATTGCACTGCCCGGCGACAAAGTGGAAATCAAGGACAACACCGTATTCGTCAACGATACTGCCTTAGTTGAACCTTACATCATGGAACCACCACACTACCTTCTTCTACCTGAAGAAATCCCCGCCGGTAACTACTTTGTTCTCGGCGATAACCGCAACAACAGCTCCGATTCACACCGCGGTTGGACGCTACCCCGAAAAAACATCATTGGCAAGGCCTGGATAACCTACTGGCCGCCTTATAGATGGAGAGCAATGAAACATTATACGCTCAATGCAGGTACGCAAGCAGCCGAAGTCACTAAATCCGGCTTGACCATGAAAGCCCCATGTCCGACGAGATAACACAAATCTTCAGAGACGCCGGAGCCATACTAGAAGGACACTTTTTGCTGACTTCAGGACTGCACTCACCGGTCTATTGGGAGAAATTCCGCGTCTTTCAATACCCACATCACACCGAAAAGCTATGCCAGCTCATTGCCGAGCATTTCAAAAAAGACAATGTCCAGGTAGTTGCCGGCCCGACTACCGGCGGCATTATCCTGGCATTTGAAGTGGCCAGGCAACTGGGCGTAAAGGGAATATTCGCTGAAAAAGAAGGTGAGACAAGAGCTTTTCGGCGTGGCTTCACCATTGAGCCCGGCGACCGTGTCCTGATTGTTGACGATATCCTGACTACCGGTAGCTCTATCATCGAAGTAATGGAAGCCGTTGAAAAGCTTAGGGGTATTATAGTCGGGATTGGCGTGCTGGTTGACCGAGCCGAACAAAAAAGAGAATTCGGTGTGCCCCTTTTCAGCTGTCTTCGAACTGCCACCGTAACTTATCCCCCAGCAGAGTGCCCCCTATGTGCCGCTGGCATCCCTCTAGTGAGACTTGGCGGGCAAACATAAGCCTATAACACCTTCCTTGACAGCCAAAAACGAAAAATCTAAAATGGCAGCGCGCCGAGGTAGCTCAGTCGGTAGAGCAGCGGACTGAAAATCCGCGTGTCCCCAGTTCGATTCTGGGCCTCGGCACCAATTGTCGAAGCTAAAATACCCCATTATATCAACTACTTGTTGGGCGGTTTTCATTTTTGCTAACGAATTGCTAACGCAGGACTTCGACAGGCTCGTGTTTCGCCGCGGCGGTAAGGGCTTCGTCAAAACGGAGAGCGGCGGCCTCTTGTAGACCAGGAGCAACGTGGCTGTAAGTGTCAAGGGTTACCTGGATACTGGCGTGGCCCAACCTTTCTTGCACTATCTTTGGGTGTATGCCTTGCTTTAGCATTAACGAAGCGTGGCTATGCCTGGCATCATGTAGCCTGACGCCTGTTAACCCGGTACGCAGCGCAAGCTTAGTCCAAGCATGGCTCACGGTATCCGGTAATAATGGCTGTCCGTCAGGCCGAGAGAACACTAAGTCTCCGTCTTCCAATCGTGTGCCTAGTATCAGACGTATGGCTACTTGCTTTTCTCTGTGTTCTTCAAGAACCAGGATAGCTGATGGTGGAAGGGCTATAGTCCGGCGTCCCTTTGCCGTTTTGGGCGTTCTGAATACCAGGCTCTTATCGCGTAGATGATGCAAGCTTCGATTAACCGATATCTGTCCCATAATTAGGTCTAAGTCCTCCCATCGTAAAGCTAGTAACTCTGAGCGCCGCATGCCGGTAAATAGGGCCAGATAGAACAAGGCATAATAAGGGGTAGATTTAGCAGCTTCAAGAAAGGCGTGGATGTCACCTTCGTTCATGATGTGCATTTCCGGGCGCTGGCATCGCGGCGGGTCAATGGCATCTGCAGGATTACGTGAAATAAGCCCCCACTTCACCGCCATATGCAAGGCACGATGCAAAGCCATGTGATGCTGCCTTACCGTTACAGGGCTAAGGCTCCCCTTGCTGTCGCACCGCCCGGTTGAAAGCATCTCAGAGTAATACTTCTGGATATCGCTTGGCTTCAACTGAGTCAATAGGATATTGCCAAGCTTTGGGGCAAGGTGACGGCGAATGATAGTCTCATAGCCTTCTGCCGTCCTAGGGGCTAGATTCGGCCAGGCATAATCTTTTAGCCAGCGCTGAAGATAGTCCGCCAGTGTAGTCTTACCAGGCTTCATGAACATGCCATTATCAAGCTGGTGCAATAGCTCGGCAAGGCGTTTTTCGGCATCCTTTTTAGTGCCTTTGATGCTAACCCATTGTTGTTTTCGTTTACCAGTGGCCGGGTCACTGCCTAGCTCCAGAACGATAGTGTAGCTGTCTTTAGCTCTCTTAGTTATATGGCCTCTCATTTCTTATTACTCCCTCTTTCGTTTTCTTGGCTTCGGTCTGGATAATAGCCATGTATTGTTATGTCATACATTATGTTTCGAAGGCTGCTGTCCAAGTCAGATGTATCGAAGTCCCGATTCAGATAATCCGCAAGAAGCTCTCTCTGTGCATAGGCATCTACATGGGGGAGAAGGTCAAATAGTTTTACTTTAGGGAAAATAAGGCGGAGTCGCCACAGCCATTTCGCCTGTCGATTGGTAAGTACCGTTCCAAGAGGGGCTCTAGGAGCCAGAGGCCTTACGCTGGTGCGTTCAGATTCCTTCCCAGAAGCTAAAATCTCTGACACTTCCTCCAAGCTACCCTTATCAAAATCGTCAAGGGGATGCTCTGAGGCGGGCCAAAGTTTTTCCCCCTTTGCTTGGAGATGTTGCAATTCATCGGATGCACTGAGAACAAAAGCTACCGCTTCCCAGGGGATGCCAGTTTCAGATTTTGCCATTATAGCTAGAGACCAAGGCTGCTCCTGGACATTCGCCTTCGCTTCTTTGCGAAACTCCCTGACTTTCCTTGTTATGGTGGACAGCTTTGGTATGGTGATTGCAGGATTTGAGAATTTCTTTTTCAACTTGCGCTCAAACTCTTCGCTCTCAATCTTTTTGTTCGACATATAAGGTCTTCTCAGAGCAAGCCTAATCAATTCATCCTCAACCTCTTTAGTTATCCAAGCTTCCTTCGACATCGCTGCTATTTATCCTTTTTAATATTTATGTTTAACCTTGCATTCCACTAATTTAGTATTTATTATATATGGCAAATGCTAAGCTGTCAATAGTACTGGGGATAATGGATGGTAGAAAATCGTATCCGGGAATTTAGGGAAAAGGCTGGGATGTCTCAAACCGAGCTGGCACGGCGAGCGAAGATTGCTTCTCTCAACCTAAGCAAAATCGAAAATGGCCGAGTAGGGCCTTAGCCAAAAATCCGGCGCTCACTAGCTCAAATCCTTAAAGTATCCCAGGACGAATTGTTCCCAGGGAGTCAAGAGAATGGCTGATAAGTTAGTTCTAACGGTAAGTGAAGTTGCCAAAATTTTAAGACTGAGCCGAAACAGTGCCTACCAGGGCGTGCTTCGAGGAGAAATACCAAGCATAAGAGTTGGTAAAAGAATTCTCGTACCCAGACGCGCCTTAGAAGCCTTACTTGAGGGAGCTAAAGAAAAATCCGACTCTGGCAAGTCGGCATAGTCAAAAGGTTAGAAATGGAATGGTCATCGACCTATTTTGATTTACAGAATGCAGTACCATTTACGGTAAGTATAACAATGAAGAGACATAGGCGGCAAGGCTGAATTGGATAAACAGTTAAAGCAAGCCTTATATAGAGAGCTACAGGCTAGTTTGTAAGTATCTGAAATGAGGTAATAAGATGGCACTACCGCTTCCGTTGTTTAGCCAGTTCATCTCACCTTATATACTCTCATATAGGTTCAGTTTACAGTTCAACTCACCCGTTCAATTGAAAGCTGTTGAACGAGCAGCCGTTCAATTTCACAGCCGGTTGAACGATATTAAACGAGTATGCTTTTTGTTTACCAACGCCGTAGGGTTTTGTGAAGACGATGAACAATAAGGCAGTAAATGACAGCAATACGTCAGCCATCTTGTATGGTTTATTGGGGGCTATGGCTGCTAAGGGAAAGAGGCTAGAGACGGGTATTGCTTTTGCTCTTGCTGCACCCTATCTGGACGAACTGGGGATGGAGATAGAGCGGCAGTGTCAAGAGGCATTCAGACGGGAAATACTAAGTGGAATTTTTACCTCTACATCAGCGGCTCCAAAGCAAATCGGGGACAAAAATGGAGTAGTGGTCGAAGCTGGCAATCTATCAGCATATAAGGCCGAGGCCATTGCTGAAGTTGATAACAGGTGGCGTGAGATTCTTGTCCACCCATCGGTGGTGCTACTACTGGGCAAGCGGGGCAGTGGTAAATCTGCCCTAGGCTATAGGCTACTGGAACTGTTTAGATTCGGCCTAACTCCCTATGTTTTGGGAGTACCCACCCAGGGCCGAAAACTATTACCTGAATGGGTAGGCATAGCTCAGGGGTTAGATGAGATTCCGGCAAAGTCTATCGTGCTTGTTGACGAAGCCTATTTGCGTTATCACTCCAAGGAAAGCCTGAGTCCAGCCAGCAGAGAGATGTCACGTATTTTGAACCTGTCCCGACAGAGGGATCAAACTTTTATCTTTGTCACGCAGGAAGCCAGACAGGTAGACAAGAACATAGCTAGCTCTGCTAATGTGGTGGTGTTTAAGGATTTGGGAATGCTGCAGCTTGAATTCGATAGACCAGAGCTCAACAGGATTGCGAACCAGGCAAAGCAAGCGTTCACCAGAGTAGCAGGCGATATGAGAAGGTGGAGCTACGTCTATTCTCCAGACGCTGGCTTTATGGACCTTTTGGAGAATTCCTTGCCTAGTTTCTGGGATAGCAGGCTAAGCCGTATCTTCGCCGCTGGTGCAGAGCCTTCGCCTTTACAGCTACCCAAGCCCGTAACCGTGGAACAACGCATCCAGAAGGCCAAAGAACTGCATCAACAAGGGCTATCGTACAGCAAAATCGCCAAGACTCTAAATGTGACTAAGGGGACCGCATACAACTATGTCAATGGGTATCCTTATAAACCACAGTCAACCTGAAGACGGTGAAATGTAGCTTATGAAAGCATATCTTGAAATAGAAGAAGTTCAACAGCTTGAAAATGCGGCTACTTGCCCAAGGGACAAGCTGCTGATTAGAGTCTTGTCACGCTTGGGTTGTCGGATTAGTGAAGCTCTAGCCCTTCAGGTGAGTGACATTGACTTCGCCCGACGTACTGTCACAATTCTGCATCTCAAGAAGCGTATCAGGCTATTATGCCCCAAGTGTAAAGCAAGCTTGGGCAGGAGACACCAGTTCTGTCCTGAATGTGGTGATGAAGTCGGCGAGGCTATGAGGCGTCAGCAAGAACAGCGGCACATAAGAGTGCTGCCCGTTGATAAACAAACTCTTGACATGCTGGAGGACTATATTGGTCGCACTCCGTCAACTTTGGCTGACGACTCGGTGCCTGTCTTTAGTCTTAATCGGCACCGAGCGTGGCAAATAGTGAGAGATTGTGCGAGACGAGCCAGCCTCCCAGATTTGCTGAATCCAGAAACCGGTAGGGTGAGAGGTGTTAGCCCACACCGCCTCAGGGATGCCTTTAGCGTACATGCCATGAAGCTGGATGACTCCGGAGACGCGTTGAGGTTGCTCCAAGAGCACCTGGGACATGCCAGCTTCAATACCACGGCGAAATATCGAAAAGTAGCTGGTGAAGAGCATCGAAGATGGTACGAAGGCCTGTGGAGCACGAAAGACTAGCAGCTAAGTAGATATGTGGTTTCTTGCCCAATTTCCCAGCAGATAACAAACCAGGCTATTGTGCAATGTTAAGATTAAACACATAGTAATAAAATGGGGGGATGCCACTTGCCCGATTTTAGTCAGGGCTACCCTTACGGGAGGGGTGGAGGAAGCAATTTAAGCTGCTAGGCAGAAGAAGTTAAAACGTCCTATAGCACCCTGATTTCCCCTGGCAGAGCCCACCCGGTCTGGTGGTAGTTCTCTATCTAGAAACGAACCTCTCTCCGAAAAGCTTCTTTTTGTTGTTAACTAAACCCAAAATTCATTTCCTGCCTCCGTGAAGTTTTCCAGGATGCACCTTCTTGCTGTATCCGCATGCTATTTCCCTAGAACTATGCCTACGGGATCTATTTCCTCGCGCAATATTCTCAACTCCTCATCAGTAGGTTCAGGGCTTGTTTCAATCTTGTCTGGTAGCATAATTTCGAATTGACTATTCTCCATCACCTCATCAACGTTGACTCCAGGATGCAGCGAGATTAACTTGAGTCTTTTCGTTTTCTCGTCAAAGCCGTAGATACCTAACTGTGTAATGACCCTGTAAGGTCCCGTGCCTTTGGGTAATCCTGCTCTCTCTCTGGCATGTGGTCCATCAAGAAACCCCGGGGTCGTCAAGAAATCAAGCTTGTTCACGAATGTCCTCTTTGATTGTTTGGCAATTATGATAATAAGCCTTTGTGCGAAAGAAGCTACGTCATTGGCACCACCGCTACCAGGCAAGCGGCTCTTGGGCAGGTCATGTTCGCCTATAACTGTGGTGTTGATATTGCCAAACATATCCATCTGAGCAGCACCCAGGAATCCAAAATCGATATATCCTGCTTGTGAAAGTGACATAGTATCGTGCATGCTGGAGGCGGCCACAGCCTTATGAAAGGTCCTGGATTCACCTACCGAAACAGGTAATTCAGGCAGCAAAGGTCCTAACCCTCCGGCTT
>Ga0315282_10000364_pt1 | contig 90878 bp, 83 predicted proteins | sample YL17G07_20_MG_FD_203693 | JGI IMG/M metagenome (GOLD analysis project Ga0315282, IMG submission 203693) | Sediment microbial communities from Yellowstone Lake, YNP, Wyoming, USA - YL17G07_20 | ecosystem: Environmental > Aquatic > Freshwater > Lake > Sediment | place: USA: Wyoming | collected...
CTCGCAAGGCAACTCCATAATGCGCTTTTTTGACTTCTCTATTCTTTCAGCGAGATCTGCGACATCCTTTTCAAGAGAAACAATTCGCACAGTCAGCAGTCCGATCTTCGCGAATTTGATGGCATCCTCTTTGCTTCCTGCTTTTTGAGGCAATTCGGAAGAGAACGCTGATCTCGATCTGGCAGATCTTCGAGGTTTTGGATTCATGATATATCACTTTTTTCTGATCGTAGCATCATGGTCAGAGTTCTCTCTGTGCCTCGCCTTCCAGCCACTCTAACTAGACTCTCAGCAACCGTCTTCTCAGTTCCAGCACGATCTTTCTGTGAAAAATGATAGTCTTGTTTCTCGATGTACTCCGCAAGTTCAGTCTGTATTCTTTCTAGGACTTGAATTTCTTTGTCGACAATTCTTTCCACTGCTGGTCCAAATCCATCGCTGGACATACTAGAAGCAACGAGTGAAACCAGGACGTAGTGAGGAATACACATCCCTCTAGATGCATCGAAGAGTTTCAGAATCTCTTCGTCTTCAGTAACCTCACGGAGAAAATCGCAGATGTAGATCTGAACCATGGTAGAAACGTGACCACATGCAGGGCATTTAGTCTGATGGGCAACGGTTTTCAAGAGACTTGATGCCATGATCGAACGAGAGTCTCTTTTTAGATGTAGTCTTGGTCGTTTTGACCCTGCAGACTTTATCTGTTGCTGAGATTTAACATCATCCAAAAGCTGCTTTGTCACGCTCTCAAGTATCAAAGCCATCCCTTGGCCATCACTGCTGCCAGGATTGGTGGAGAAGGCGAACATCTTGTAGAAATGATAGTTGCATAAGCCTCTGCTTTCAATGATTTTCCCCCTTTCACCGGGGTCCATCAGAAGCTCGCTCAGGTAATTGTCAATGTATCTTTGCTCAAACCTGTCCTCCAGGTAGCAAAACAAGCAGTTTTCTGCCTTTTGCAGGGCTTCTCGAATGTAAACCCGACCTATCCCGCTCTTCATGTCTGCAATCCTCATAGGAAGCCCAGTTTTCGAAGTACACTTACCGCTTGAAACGTATTTTCAAAAGTTGATATGCCGAGGTCTGACCGTGTGAAACCTCCGTTGCCTCGTTGACATTTCAACACGAAATCCATTGTTTGCGAGGGAAATCGACAGGTTTCTCCGAGCAGGTTAAGTGTCATCATGCCATAGTATGTGTGCTCCATGTAAGGCGTCACTGATCGAGGAATTACGGTAAACCCACCATGAGGCTGTTCACATTTCCTCAGGAATCCCACAGTTTCATCAAAGTCCCTTCGATCAATCTTCAATAAATCAAGAGAGGCAATGGCGTAGTAGGTTGAGTTGATGTTTGAATGTCCGCGGGGGCCGAACCCTCCATCTTTGTTTCTGTAATTCAGCAACCATCTTCTGGCTTCTTCACCGTCTGGACTCATTTTCAGAATTGCGGCAAGTTCCAAGAACATGAGGGTTGACTCAAACTCTGATGAGACCTCAACGTAAACATCTACGTTGCCAAAGTATCTTCCGGAACTAACCGCGGTCTCAACATAGTCTCTGAATTGGCTGCCGAGGGGTTTGTTGCATAACGTGAACGCTTTGCCGATGTAATAATAGGAGTAGATGCTGTGGACGTCAAAATCTCGGAGCCATTCAATCGTACGTTCCTTACGAGGAAAAGGCGAACTTAAGATGTTCAAAACAGCCAATCCAAAGTAAGTGTCTTGTGCATTGGAGTCGAGACCTTGAGCAAAAGCGTATCCTCCATCATCATTCTGTCGATTCACAATGTATGCCACGACTTGTTTGTTCAATGGCGAACCTGTAGTCTGTTGCTTCCCTAGACTGATACTAACTGTGTTCTTTGAAGCGAAAGGCCCTTCTTCAGTCAACCTGACATCCACTCATTCACTTTGAATGTGTAGAAGCTATCAGCCCCGTGCTCAAAGACAAGGGCGGTTAATGGCGAGCCTCATCGCCAAACACGGTCAAGAGCACAACCCGTACAAATAAGGGTTTTTCCGGCATTAGCGCGCGTGGGCTAGTGAGCGTCAAGAAACCGACGAAAGATACGTCGTACTAACGACTTGATAGAGCCGAACAGGCTCAAGATTACACCTGCGATCACTGTCACAAAGTCTGACAAAGCATCAGTTAGCCCCATTGGGAACACCTAAAAGTGCGTATTCGCGCGCGTTTTGATGCGTGTTTCTTCAAAGGACAGTATCTCCCAGTTTTCACATTCTATGTTGAGCTTGAAATTCCTTTTAGTTGTGAAAATAAGTCCAGACGACACTATGCCCTCCAGACACCAGATGCTATTTTCCTGTCGCACGGCCTTGAAAAAAATTCGCTTCAACCTGAAATGTTTCCTCCTAATAAATTCTCTTGCCATCGCCTCGGCTTTTATGGGGCCGTTATCTCTGTAATCGTGTTCAGACGCTGATACTCGCATCCTGTTCGCCTTCGTGCACGCATTCATTGCGGGATGCATCCTAGGTTCGAACACAGTTGCGGCTATTTCTTGTTTTTCGTGTATTTTTTCGGAAGTGCTTTCTTCTTTTTTTGTTTGTTCGGCATTTCTTTGTTTCTCCTTCTTCATCCCTTTCGCGGAGCGTAGTCTTGGCGCAGATGAGCAGGGAAGGAAAGGGGAGGAAACGCAATTGGCAGTATCGCACACTTTGCCTCTTCTGACGGAACGCGAAGTGCACGAAAGATTCAAGTCCTTCCCTGGCGCTGAATAAAAACGCGCCAACATCTATCATGTGCAGATTACTTATAAGTTTGTCGTATTGTCGATAATGATAGTAAATTAGTTATACTAGCACGGACGCTTAATAAGCGGTGATGAAAATTGCCGTTCAAAAAGAGGTCCAAGAAAACGAAACGGAGGCAGCGGGCCCGTAAGAAAGAGAGGAGAAAGGCAGCGCGAGGACCACCACAGATCAGGCTTTCTGAGTAGCTTCTTGCTCAGTGGTACTACTCGGTTTTCATATTGGCGCGTATCATGTACTAGAAAAGGCTGATCCAAATTGGCGGAAGGGTTGTCCAATGATTGTTGAGTTCGTATTAGCTGTACTGCCTTTTCTTGTCGGAATGGCGATTCTGGCGTATTCAAGTAAAAAAGCTGTCGAACACACGGTCAGTATAGCTTCAAACCTGAACATTTCTCCTCTTCTGATCGGCTTGGTCGTCGTGTCAGTGGGCACAGATATCCCGGAGATTTTCAACTCTATTATGTCATCTGCCATTGGTCACGGAGACATAAACGTCGGAGACTCGTTTGGCTCTGTCCTTGCGCAGATCACTCTTGTCATAGGACTCACTGCCATAATAGGAGGGGCGTTCAAGGTAAAAAGAGAAGAAATCGTTGTAATCGGCGCTTGCGAGCTTCTAGCCCTGATTGCAGCCATATCTATGGTTGAGGATGGCTACATTTCACGGATGAACGCCGTTTTTCTGGTAGCTTCTTGGCCTCTGCTCATGATAATCATCAGGAACGTTTTGAAAAAGGATTATGCGGTGCAACCTTCTGACAGGAAGCTTCGACGTCATGTCATTGTTGCCGTGGCGGGCTACGCAGGAGTCATGTTGGGAGCATACATAGTGATCAACGCAGTAATCACCATGGCGAACCTGCTCAGCGTTCCGGAGTATTTTATCAGTTTCTTCGCGGTTGCCATTGGCACGTCTCTGCCAGAATTGGCGGTGGATCTCACGGCGGTCCTCAAGAAACAATACGAAATAGCGATAGGAGACGCCATAGGCAGCTGCATAGTTGATGCCGGTCTCTCCATCGGGATAGGTCCGCTTATCTTTCCTGTTGCAGTCTCTGGAAGACTGGCAGAAACCACAGGTCTCTACGCGCTGCTTGTTTCGGCCGTTGTTATATTGACTCTTGCTATTAGACGGAAGGTCGATAGAAAAGCAGGGGTCTTCTTCATTGTCTTATACGGTCTTTCCTATGGAATAGCCTATCTTTGATAACTACTTTTTCAATCCTTGGTGGGTTCAACCAAATCTCTGAGATCGCCTATTTTCTTGTCAAGAGAAATCAAGTCCCCGACTGCTTTCACAATTGATATAGGCAAGATTACATCTACAGATCCTAGAAACGGCTTCTTGTAGCCCAATTCTCTTGTCGTTTCCTCAGTTAGGCTCACGTGCAAGTGCGTGATCTCCCATTTTGGCTTCAGTTCTACTTCAACGCCTGTGACGGCCCCTACTAATCGAGCATCTTCAGCGACCACGTTCTTTCCGAGGAGAATGTTCACGTTTACCAGGTCATACACCTCCCAAATTCTCTACTTCCTCAAAGTTCCCTTATCGCCTTCAGTTCCTCGAGAATTTCAGAACCGAGATCGTGAGTGCCAACTTTAGGCCCCGCAAACAGCGGTCTCTGTCTGACGTTGTCTATTATCGTGTTCCTGACGTCCACGAAGTTAGGTATCCCCCATATTGTTGCTTTTGCGCCTCTAGTTCCTGGGCCAGCGGTTCCGCCAGCTGGACCTGTGTAACCTGCTGTGTGTACGTGCACTGCACCGACGCCGAAGCGTCTTGAGCGCGCGCGCTAAGTGAATTCAAAGCCTTAGCGTGTGTTGTACGTAGTAACTTCTAGAGTAATTTTTCCTCTTGTTTATGAAGTTCCATCTAGACCGGCAAAAAATGGGAAGGTGAAAGACAAGTCGGACTCCTACTCTGCTACGTCGACTATCTCGGCTATGGGCGCGTTGCGTTTAATTGATTCTATTCCATTCTTGCAGCCATCTTTCGACTCGTAAGCTTCACCGACTGCAATTACTTCGCCGTTGGCAGCTTTCAGTCGGAATCTGTACTTTCCAGCATTGTCTTGGTAGATTTCAAACTTTGGCATCGCTGACATCTTTAATTCTCCACTCAGATTCACTTCGGTAAATAGTTGTCTTGACATATAAAAGTTTCTTTTTTACTATACAAATAGTTACATTGCTATGTTAACAATGAGCACCTGTTATATGAATAGCGCGCGCTGAAAGAGCTTAAAGAAGAGTTCGTTAAGAAGCTATCTAGCTAGTTCATCAGTGATACATCTGCAATTGGCCAAAATATTCGCTATAGAACTGAGAAAGCGTGTAGGAATGAAGAAAAAGGAAAAATAGGAAAGCCGAGACTTCGAAGAGATGGCGCAACGCGCGCTATGTGTGCGATTTTCTTCCGCATGTACGAGTTATTAAGGTTTCTTGCCCGTCTTTTTCTTCGCTTTTCCCTTCTTTGCGGGGATTGTGTTCACCTCCGTCTGAGCGTGTTCCTGAAGGCCAATTTGCTTCAATTGGACTGCAGGCTTGATTACGATGATTACTGTTCCGACGGCTAATTCGCACAGTTTTCTGATTCCTCTTTTGCCTCGGGCGTATCCTACTTTGATTAGCTTGATGTCCTCCAACGTTCGAACCTGATCACTGATGTATGGTTCGCTCAAATCCAGCTTTGTGGCAATTGTTGAAATATCTAGGCGCTTATCAGAAATCAATTGCAGTATCTTGAGGCTCGTCGACGTCAGTGCATCGGCTACTTTCAAAGCCTCTTCGCCCGTTACAACGATTTCTTGTAACTCCAAACTCAATACTCTCGGTAACTGGAAATTGAGTGAATTCTTGTGCGGACCTGCTTATAATATTTGTGCAACATCAATTGGTATAGATGAAAGAAATTGTTATATCTGATTGCTTATAGTTATTAGTTCTCACCCAAAGTGAAGGCGTAAAGGTGCGCGCGCGTTAGTGATACTAAGAAATAGCAAAAACTGACATTAGAATATTCAAGGTTGATGTGGATGGTAGATTATGTAATGGGGAGCGATCAAGACAATTGGCACTGGTGCAAGAACTGCACTCAATACCCCCTATACATTTACGCAAGGCAAACTAATCCCAAGAGTCGACCAAGTTCACATCTCTGCCCTCAATGCAAAGCAAAGGAAAACAACAAAGACTGCACAACGTAGTAGCGCGTGCGTGAGAGCAACAAACCTGGACAAAATGCTTATGATGAGCGTGCTTCCATGTGGGTAAGCGCGCGCGAACTTGGAACCCCACCAATATGGATTGATGAGTTTGTCTATCATTTCCCACCATGTGTTTTCCTCTTTTCTAGATAGCGCGCGCTCGCGTGTGCTGTGTCTCGCAACTTGCTCGCGTTCTCCGTAAGTAATAAAAAGGGTTACCGCTTACCTTTGTCGATGCTCAGCCTAATGGAAGTGTTCACAAATGATCCTACCCTCTCCGCTTTTGTTGGCAATCGGGCTGGTGCTGCTCGCTGGGTCAAGTGGAGTGGTCATATCCAACCTAGTCGCGATATCTGAGAAGCGGAGACTCAGGAAATCTATTCTGAGTTTTCTTCTGGTTGCCTTCTCAACATCGCTTCCAGAGTTGTTTGTTGCCATGAATGCGATAGTCGTTGGAAACATGTCTGTTTCGCTTGGAGACCTTCTCGGTTCCAACATAACGAACATTGCCCTTATCCTTGGCGTGTGCTTCGTGGTTGCCACTTTGAATCATTCAAGAAAGAAGGAGATGGCAATTGGGGAAAAAGACATGAAACAGTTCACCAATGGATTGATCCTTCTTTCAGGAACGCTTCTTGTGCTTCTCTATATTCAATACATGAGCAGAGTCATTGGCATTTTGTTGCTGGGCGTGTTCTTCATTTACTCTTTCAAATTGTTCCGGAAAAGAAAAGAAGACGGAGAAGAGGGCAATAGGAACATAGATGGAGGAATGAGAAAGGAACTACTGCTTATTGCCGTTGGGATCATTGGCGTCATCGTCGGCTCGAGATTTACTGTTGAATCGGCTATGGATATCGCAACCTACTTGGGAGTGCCAGCCTCGATTATTGGCGCAACTCTGGTTGCTCTTGGGACAAGCCTGCCTGAATTGGCTGTTGATGTGAGAGCGGCTTACACTGGCCACTTAGAAATTTGCATAGGCGACATTGTCGGGAGTTGTTTCATGAATTCGACGCTTATCCTGGGTCTGCTGTTGACTTTCACACCGTTCACGGTTAACTTGGCCGTCCTTTCCGACCTGTTACTGTTTAGCGTGGTCTCAAACCTTGTTCTGTGGTACTTCTTGGATAATAGAAAGACAGGGTACCGAGAGGGTGTAATTCTACTTCTGCTCTACATGGTCGACCTATTGAGCATCTTCGGAATCCTAGTCTTGCGGGCCCCATGATTGGCCATGGACATTTCGATCATTTTGTTTACTGATAGTGCGTATTGTGTGATTCCTCTTTGCGAGGTACCTGAAGTGCGCGCTGTTTCGTTAAACGTGGAATTGGAACATTAGATTCATCTCAGGCATACATGGGTCCAAGTTATTGGCAAACGGCCTTACTCGCGCGCTAAACTGGGTTTGTGGCTTTTTGATGGGAAAGTGTAACATTTCGCCTGTAACATTGTGTAACAACGCCCTTTTTTTAGGAAATTTGCAGAATTTCAATATAACCGATGGTCTTTTTGGAGAATTTGTTACAGTCAGATTCCTAGACCAGTTCTCGAAGGAATAGGCCGAATTTCTTGGAATTGAATGGACTATTCCTTGTTTTTCGTTATAACAAAGTTATCAAGGTTTTCAACTGACTGTTTTCTCATATTTTTTCGGCAAGAATCTTGCTCCATTCACAAAATGAACGAAAATCGACTGGAACTAAATGGCTTTTTTCACTCATTTCGAGGTCTTCGATTTTTTCCATGTCTTTTACGCCGCTGATTCAAGCTCCAAAACCAAAAAAGGAGAGAGCGGGATTTTCGGAACTTCAGAAAAGAAGCTCTTTTCTAGCTTTTCGATGTCGAGAAAAGACCTTAAATTCTAAGACGAGGACTAATACTGACTATTCTGTGTCGGATTTCAAGAAGAAAAATCGACATTTCCAAGTTTGGATTCCGCCAAAGCTTATGACCAAGCTTGAAGCTGAGTTGAAGACTTTTGGAGGAAGAAATTAAAGACAGCAGTTCATCGACTTTTGGAACTGGTATTTCTATGCAAAAGAGGAAAACAGACTGCTGAAACCAGAGAACAAAGAGGAGCTTCCACAGGATCCAGATGCCCCAAAATGCGATTATTATTCCTTTTCCAAAGGAGAATGGTACTGCAACAGAGAGAAGATTCCAAAAGAAATCTGTCTTCAGACCTATCGCAAGTTCCGCAAAGATTGCATTCCAAGACGCCCTCAGGAGAAACGCCTAATAGAACAGATCAAACAAGAACACCAGAAGCATCATGATAGTGGCAGAAGCAGAAATCCTAATGCAATCAATCCAGACGGATCATGGAAATACCCAGAAGAGAGAGCAGAATACTTGAGAGGAAAAGCAAGCGCGCGCTACCATACTGTTACCTTGATTATAACAAGTTAAGTAGTTTATCCAATTTATTGAGGAGCGAAATGACATGAATTTCAATCAACGCCTTGTCAGACTCCAGCAATTGACCATAGGCTTTCAACCTTTCGGGTCTCAAGTCCACTAGAATAATCCAGCTTTCAGTGAGTTTCGCGTAAATTTCGGCTCTCAGTTGGATCTCTTTAGTTCCCAGCCTGAATGTCTCTTTCATCTGTTTGATTTCGTCTAACATGTCTTCTATCACCTCAAGGATTCTCGGCTTTGCCTCAGAATCTAAATTATCTCTTGTGCGGTAAGTGACGGTCTGCTCAGCCGAATTGCCTTCGCTCAGAGAGGCTTTTATCCGTTGCAGATTACTCTCTATAACCAATAAGCTACTTCCCAATGCTCGTTCGTGGCTTTCACGTAAGTTCGTTATTTTAGGCCTGCCTCAAGGACTTCTCCCTTCAAGCTCAAATTCTCGTCCAAACGGTTTTATGGCTGAGTTCAGCTGGGCTAACATCCTGTTAAGAACGATAAATGATGTAAATACCTCGGTTTCGTTCTTTGTTCGCAACTGCTCCGCTTCATGAATTGCTTGCTTCACGGTTTCCGCTGAAGCTTCAAAGGCTCGGTTAATATCCTTCTTCAGCTTCAGGACAGCTTGATCCAGCCGAATGATGAAGTGATCGTACCGTATTCCCTCACAATTCTTGTCGAATTCCGTCCTTGCCATTTCTTGTATTCTTTTTTTCAGAATACCTTTAATTAGGGATTTTGGAGACGATTCCGCCATCATACCTCCGCTAAACGTTATGTCAGTAATGAAAATTGGATCCCTGTGGTAATAGGATCTGGTTTCAAAATCTAAAGAAGAATGAAAAACTAAGCTAATTACTCGAAATTCAAAGAGCTCTGCCGCTTTCTGCTTTACGTCTCCAATCAACGTGTTCATCTTTTCATTGGCTTCATTCGCCAGCTGCTGGAATCGGCTCATCACCTTCTTATCTTCATGCTTAATGAATTCTGAATAAACTTCAGTCAACGTTTTCCTAAGGTAAGCTTCCACATCGCCGACGACTTTTTCCGAGGTTGCCTTTTCTGACTGGAACTTTTCTTCTGCAAACTCTGCAACCTTTTTTACCAGCGCAGCTTCGTGCTCTTTTTTGAATAAGGCTAAATCTTTATATAGCATACTAACAATCTCTTCAAATTTCTCTTCAAGAACACAGAAAAGTTCGCGTTTCATCTGCTCAACCAAATCAAGATACTGCTCAAATTCTAACCCAAGGTGCACAAGATCCAAAGGTAGTGTTAAACTGTTGATTTCAAGCAGGAAATAAGTCATCAGATCTGACGCGGATTTTTCTAATTTGCTCCAGGCGGATCTTAACATCTCTTTTTTGAATAGCCCCGACATAGCGAGGTATGATTCGTCTTCATCTTTAGGTAGTTTATCTAAAACTTCGTTCAGGAACTCCGCGATAGCAATGTTGTTGGTACGTCGTGCAATTTGCAGAATTATGTGTCCTCTGTCAGCTATTTCCGATTTAAGATAAGAGTAGTCTAATGAAACGTGAATTCACCTCCGTGATTATGTCCCCCTAATGATTTGCTCAGAAATGTTTTCTCAGCGAGAAACGTCTTTCACGTCCCCTTCCAAAATTCTGCAAAACTCTCTTAAACACATCGGGAATTTCAGAATGACCGAGTGCTTCTTTGAGGGTTAACCACTTGTATGCGGTAGCTTCCTGCGAAAAGACAATTCTGCCACCTACAACCTCCGTTTCATACGCTAGGATGATATGGTGCACGGGTTCGTCATTTTCAGACAAGAAATCTTCATAAACTCCAAGTAATCTTTTCGCAGAAATGTTTATTCCCGTTTCTTCCTTAACTTCGCGGACAACAGCTTGACCGATAGTCTCGTCTGGTTTCACGTAGCCTCCAGGCATGACCCACCATCTATGATAAGGCAAGTCCCCTTCGTATATCCAAAGAATTCCATGCTCCACTCCCTGAATGATGGCACAGACGCTTACCAGGACTTTACCTCTGGCAATATCTCGTTTTGATATCACACTTGCATCCCTATCGACATTCTTTTTCTCGTTATCTACTTCGATTTTTCCCATCGTGCATTATCCTCCAACTTTTTGTTTATCTGGTTATTTCAGCGGGTGATTTCCCCGAGTTAAATAGAGAAGTATGATGCCTCCAGCAGCCGAAAGCAAGGCAGCGTAAGCAAAGGCTACCAAAGGCGTTGTAAGCGCCCAAAGCACCCCAACTACGGCGCTTGATGCAAAGTCCCCAATTCCATTAACTGTTTGCAACACACCAAAACCAGTTCCCCTTGACTCCGTTGGCAACAGGTCGGCTGCTGCGGTTCCTTCAATCGTATCGGTGATTGCCGTGAAGAAGCCTGCTAAGAGAAATAGCGGAACCAACACCAAGAAGTCGGCTGTAAGAAAAGCCGTTCCCAAACAAGTTATCGCCGAGATGAAATAGCCCGCTGCAAGAATTTTTCTCCTGCCAACCTTGTCGCTCAGAGCGCCTATCGGAAAGGAAGATGCTGCATAAGCAACGTTGAGCAGAGTGTACAAGCCAACAGCAATAGCTGAAGCCTCTAAGGCGCCTACTCTTGGAGCCAAAACCTCTTGAGCTCTTAACGTGAATAAGCTGTTAGCGAAGTTTCCAAGCCCAAAAACGCCTACGCCGACAAGGAACAACTTGAAAGACCTTGGAAGAGTTCTAATCGATTTGACAAATCCTTTGTCCTTAACTACGACATCGCCATGGGCAGACACAATTGGAGTGGTTGGTAGCGGTTTCTTTCGAACTTCGCGTACAAAGAAAAAGACCATGAAAAACGCTATCAGTCCTGGAATCACTGATATTGCAATAATCTGGTGATAATTCAGAAATGTTAAGAAAAACAGGGCCAAAGCGGGTCCTATGATTGCGCCTAGCGTATCCATTGTTCTGTGAAAACCAAAGGCTTTCCCCCTAGTTTCAGAAGAAACCGAATCCGCCAGTAAGGCATCTCTGGGCGGTCCTCTGGCGCCTCTTCCCAACCAAGCAGTAGCCCGCAAGCCAAGAACTTGGAACCACGAGGTAGCTGCTGCAATGAGAGGTGTAAAGACGCCTGTGAAAAGGTAGCCAATGTTGATTATAGGTTTTCTTTTGCCAATTTTGTCGCTTAAGTATCCTGAAAATGACTTCACAAAGCTTGACGCACCATCTGAAAATCCTTCGATTAGCCCTAAGGCTTCTGGTCCTGCACCTATCACGGCGAGAAAGAACGGAAGAACTGCTGTGACCATTTCATGCCCCGCATCACCAAACAGGCTTGTCAATCCCATAGCAGTGACGTTTCTGTTTAGCCATCTTCCTCTTTTCAAACTATTGTCTGGCTCTTCACTCATGTTTTACAATCCTTCGAACTTCTCTTATTTCTAGGTTGAAGGGCAGTTTTTGCAGTCGGGCTATTGCGGTGTTAACTAGCTCCTCTCTGGAAGGGCATTCTTCAGGAAGCCATTTGCCTTCTTCGAGAGGAAAAAGCTCGCTCATAATGCACTTAAACTCGAGAGAAGCCAAGTCCAAAACATACTGTAGCCCACCGTCATCTTTTACGAGAACTTGTCCATTAGAATACCAGTTTAGAGTTTTTAATTTGTCTAAACTCTTTTCTATGTCGATTTCCTTCTGCTTTAACGCGATTTCAAATATCTGGTACGTGTTATTTCAACCCTTATTTGCTATACTCTACGGTTTCTGACTTTGCTAAAAGTTGGATTTCTAAGCGAAAGTTCTTAGCCAACTGATTTAGTGTACGCTCAATGCTTTCTAATTCTGAAGGATTATGCTCGCTTACCTTGAACGTTCCTAGAGTTGTCCGAATAATGCGAATTTTCTTAGATATTTCGTAAAACTCGCGTTTTTCTTTGTGCTGGTATAGGGCAAAGGCTCTTCCTTCTGGATGGGCTAGATACCCGGCGAGAATGATGATCATGCGTTGAACTAGTTGTTTGGAGTTTTCGTCTTTCAGTTTGTTTCGCCAAATTTCCCAAAGCTCAACAGCCGCAGAACATAGTTCTAAGGAAGCGACCATGTTTGCAAGTAAATCAGCATAGTGATGACTAAGTGGCACATAAGTGCGTATTTCTGTAATCCTAATGTTTCCACCCGTTTCCGACAACTCACATGCCTCCTCTATGAAGCACAATCAACCTGCTCTTAATTTTTCCACTCGACTCTTCAATTAAGCAGTTTCCAAACGAGCTTTCCCATCTGCCTTTTCTCACGTTCAATCTAATCCAGCAGTCGTCCTTGCGCGTGACTGCAACAGCTACAGCAACTACTGTAGTTAAATAGAGATCCGCTGCCATTTTGCTTATCCCTTTGTTATGTGCAATATATGTTGTAGAAGCTATTGGCTTACCAGCAGGGGTAAGCGGTTATGACGAGCTTCACCGCCAAGTTTTTTCTCCTATAATGGTTAGCCAGCTCTTATATGTTTTCCACAACACGCGCACGCGGGAATATGGCAAGTTTGGAAAACGCGGTCATGTTCACCTTCAATGGCGAAGAAACCACTGTGACCCCCAAGATACACGTGACGTTTATGAAGCAGCGCGCGCTATGAAACCTAACAAGCGCATTCAATTTAAAAACTATTTGGAATAGGCGACTGACTGGGGGGGGCTGGTCTGACTCGACCTTCTCAGAATCCCAGTGTTTTGGTAAATCCAGATCTTTACCTTGTCAAGCAGGAAGGTCGTTGCGAGGACGGTTCCAAGAATCCCGAGCAAAAAGACAGCGGGAACGACAGCCATCAGAATTCCCACCATGGCGAGTATGGACACCACGACTACATCGCCAATCGTGACCACGGCGACGTATCGACTAGGTGCGAATGACCAGAAATGATCTCGTACGCGGGTCATGTAAATCGTCGCCTGAGCCGATACAATGAGGTAGACGAACATCAGCGTTTGGATCTGAGGGATCGGAAGCTTCAGTACGTTCAGACATGCCCAAAGAATAGCGAACGCCAAAAATAGCCAGCCGGCTGCAAGTACGCCCGCTATCTTAGCAATCTCTCCAACGTTCCATCGCTCGGGTATCAGAGAAACCCCCGCCCGGTCGGTGCCAAGAGTGATCGTCACGAGATCATTCAAGACGACTATCAGAACGATCAAGAACAGTGGCGTTACGAAGATACCAGTCGCGATGTAACCAACGGTCAGCAAAATAGCAAGCTCGACAGTCCTCGTGATCTTGGTGATGGTCCATGTTAGCATCCTGTTGTAAACACGGCGACCGCCCGAGACTACCTTGACAATGCCCTCCAGCCCTGGATGGGTCAGGACCACTTTCGCGGAAGCCTTGGCAACGTCCGAAGCAGAGCTGACCGCAATCCCGACTTCTGCCTGTTTAAGCGCTGGCGCATCGTTCACGCCGTCTCCAGTCATGCCGGTGACCAAACGTGATCGTTGGAGAGCCTGTACAATACGAAACTTATCTTCCGGATAAATGTTGGCGAAACCGTCATACTGGAGTGGGTCCTTCAGAATATCGTCCGAATTGCCGATGCGATCGCCGAGACCGACTTCGCGTCCTACTGCCCGCGCGGTGGCTGGAGTGTCTCCGGTAATCATAAACACGCGGATGCCGAGACCCTGTAAGGCCTTTACGAGCGCCGCCGCATCCTCTCGAAGTGCATCGGCGAGCGCGACCAATCCTCGAAGTGTAAGATGGCTTTCGGAGCCGGCTGCAACTGCCAGTACACGAGCCCCGGAAGCGGATAGTTCTTGGACATGATCCATGAACTCGGGCAGGGGATCGGCGAGCTGTTCTACGACCATCGGAGAGCCCAGAATCACTCTGAAGGTTTGTCCGTCTTGGTTAACGTACGCCTCGGAACGCTTGGTCGCTGGGTCGAATGGAACGAATTTCTGTCGGCTCAGCGGCTGCACTGATCGATACTCCAATTCGTGTAGGATCGCAAGATCAAGGGGGTTCTTTGTCGACTCGTCGCAAGCTGCGGCAGCCCAAACCAAGAGTTCATCCTCAGATTCCCCTAAGAAAGGCAGGAGAGCAGCGATCGTCTGCCTGTTCTGTGTGAGCGTGCCCGTCTTATCCACGCAGAGGACCTCCATCGTCGCCGCTTCCTGAATACCTGACAATCCGGTAACGAGAACGCCGTCTTTAGCAAGCACACGGGCTTCGAAAGCGTTGGCGACGGTGAAGCTAGCCGGCATCGAGACGGGCACTGTCGCGATAACGAGCACCAGCAAAAACGGTATGAGCGGGAGCAAGTCGGCCTGGCTCCAAAGAGCGGCCCCGACAAGTAGTACGGCGAGCACCAAATCTACGATTGCTAGATAGCGCACAACTGTGAAGAGAAGCTGTTCAAGGTGACCGGGTGATCGGGCTGTCCTCACTAGCTCGGCAGTCCGCCCGAAGAAACTTCGAGGCCCAGTCGCTGTTACCGCTCCAATGGCTTCGCCGCGATGGACAGTCGATCCCGAATAAATCGTCTCGCCAGTAGATCGTAGTACGGCGGCCGATTCGCCCGTGAGGAAGGACTGGTCGACCTCCACCGTTCCATCGCGGATTGTACAATCTGCAGGTATGACGTCGCCTACTCTGATATGAACTTGATCGCCTGGAACGAGCTCTCGCGCGGGAAGGAACCGCCAATTTCCATCGCGGCATGCCCGTGCGGTTACTTGGAGATGGCTGCGGAGATAGCTCAGTGCGGTCTGAGCGCGGAGCTCTTGGGTCTCGCCGACTACTGCGCTGAAGGCCAGTAAGCCTGCGATGATCGATGCCTCTACTATTTTGCCTAGAACTACCTCAAGTATGAGCGCCGCTTCTAGCGTCCAAGGAATGGGACCCCAGAGACGCTTTAGGATGCCCCAAATAGGATGGGCCCGCTCTTCTCGAACTTCATTATAACCGTACTGGGCAAGACGTGCTTGGGCTTCCGCCTCAGAAATTCCCCCTTCCGCACGAACGTTCTGTTCCATGTTTTGAACATTCCTTAATTTTTTTAGTAGAAGCTATCAGCCTGAACACGAGTTCATGCGGTTAAAGGCGGGCTTCATCGCCTTGAAGGCGGATATGAATATGGTTTGGGTATATTTGGATTTCTCTTGCCATGCCAATACTGAAGTTTTAGCGCGCGCGCTCAATACCTTGTGATGCGACTAGTTGGCCAAAGAAAGATTACTTTTCTCAAGAAAATTTAAATCGGGAAACTGCTTTTTCAACTGGTCAGTGAAAATTAGGATGAATCTTTGGAGAGACATTCCCGCAGGCGATAAACCTCCAGAATTGCTTAATATGATTATCGAGGTTGTAGGCGGTTCCAGAGACAAATACCAGTACAATATAGCGTGGGAAGTTTTTGTTCTAGACAGGGTAATTCCATCCTCTGTCATTTTTCCAGTTGAATACGGGTTCGTTCCGCAAACATGGTATGAAGACGGGGACCCACTAGACATAATGGCATTAAGCCACGAACCATTGAAAGTTGGAGCGATAGCTAAAGTCAGAGTAATAGGCGCACTAATTATCGTGGATGAAGAAGGCCCAGACTCAAAAATACTTTCAGTACTCGTCAGCGATGCGAGATTTGAGAGCATCAAGGACTTATCAGACGTTCACAAACATCAATTGGTAGAAATTCAAGAGTTCTTTGAAACCTATAAGAGGTTGGAGCCTCACAAGTGGGCTAAAACGAAAGAATGGAAAAACGCTAAAGAAGCCATGGAAATAGTGAAAGAGGCAATGAAAAATTACCAAAAACTTCCATAGAAACTTCTTAAAACCTTAACCATAAAAAATACTGCAAAGTCCCTTGAGCGGCTGAGTGAATGGTTCTTGATGGTATTCAAGCAGAAGCATTAAAAGAAATTCTTTTCTGTCTAATGCGCCTAGCGCGCGCGAGGGTTAAGAATCGGACACACTTTTTACCGGTAAAAGTGCTCGATCTATGCAGTTTCAGGATAGTGCTGTGTTTTACTCGATTTTCGCTACGCAGACAAAAGCAAGTCTTTCATCCAAGATTATATGAACGTCTGAGGCAAAACCACAACAATGCTTATCTGTCCGTCCAGAACTTTTAAAAGCATGAGGCGATGAGGCTCGCCTTTAACCGCCCATGCTCCAACATCTGAAGGGCTGATAGCTTCTATCAACATTCAAAACACAGGGAGTGGATGTTAGGTTGCGTGAAGGAGGGCGGTTCGTTCCAAAAGCAAAAACTGCTTTAGATCTTTCCGAATACATCGAAAAGCAAGATTATCGTTTTTCAAGCAAAGAAAGGACAAGAACTGAAGAATCCGTCGGAAGAAATCTGACACAACCTGTTGGAACACGAGGAATAGAAAGAACTCATAAAAATATCGAGAACAGGAGAGGCGAGTTTCTCATGAAATTGACACACACAAACTTACGTCAAGCTTGGCGTTCCTCGTGACTGTACTAAAAAATAGGGGATCCAAAGAAAATGAGGTTGCAATATGAGGGACCATTGTGTGATGTCCGAAAGAGACGCGGTTAGGGGTAAAGTGTTGGTTAGTGTGTGTGCCATAATTGAAGGGGAAAACCACGTAATCCTTCTGCTATGGGAAGGTGACGTGCCCTACCACAAACTGTGGGTTATTCCTGGAGGTTATATCAAACCTGAAGAAACTGTGAAACAAGCAGTCGTGCGCGAGGTTAGAGAGGAAACAAGATTGGAGATTCTTCCAGCCAAATTAGTTGGGGTTTATGATGACTCCATCCCAGAGAAGGATGAACTAACACACCACATTATAATTGCCTACGAGGCAATTGTGGTTGGCGGAAGAATAATCATACCCCATGAAGCTATAGAATATGCATGGACGAGCGTGGGAGAAGCTCTTAACCATCCTCAAATTCCTGATGTTTTCAAGAAAATCCTTGGCGATTTGAAGCAGCGGAAGGTTAGCACACTTGTTTCTCGTCTGAGGCGGCGTTCCTCTTGCTGGCAATTCATTCAAAGTGGGCGCTATGTTTGGGAGGAGACGTAATCTCAAATTGAACAGCTCGATCGTTTTGCAGGGCAATGAGATAGGTGAGACCAAAGGCTTGGTGAGTTGTCATGTTTGCATAGCGGAGATTAAGAGTTTCAAGAAAAAGTATGTGATAATGTCGCATTACCGAGTGGCGGATGTGAACGCGCATGTTTCTCAAATTCGTTCTATTATTGATAACCTCTTGGACGTTGACATTGAGTCTGTAGCTAATGTCTTGCTGTTTCGGCTTTCCTCAAAGAAACTAATGGAACGTTCCGCAGCTGCTGGAACCATTTATCACATTGACAAATACGAATACACAACGAAGCTTTTGAAAAAACAGTTAATGCACGTTTTCCCAAATGCAGACATCCGTGAAATTCCTTATGAAAGTAAGGAAAGACATGGCGATTGGGTGCGAGTGAATGTGAGAAACGAAACATGGGCGAGCTCTTTTGGAAGTGGTCCAATTGAAAATTAGAGAGGAAAATCAAAAATTGAAGCGAGCTCACGCTTCCTTGGAGAGGCGACCAGAATCGTCGCGAGCCGAGAAAAACGTCAAAATTACGGAGATACGAACATACGTCCCGCTCAGTCACGATTATGCTGATCTGTTTGCCAATTTGGTGGCTTCTTTAGAACTTTGCGCTGCAACTGTGGAGCTTTGGGAAATCTGGAAAAAGAGACTGAAGGACGAACACTCCAAGAAACTGGCTCAACGCATGATTATAATTCTTTCAAGATATTTAGAATATCCCGACGCGGAAGATGCGTTGGTAAAATATATTGAAGATTTTGCGCGCTAATTAGGATCGAATTAAAATGACCAAGCTGAGCGAAAACTGTGAAAAAGCTTCGAGCAGAAAGTCAACTCTTTTTGCTCATGACCCGACCATTTATGAACACTCAGTAGAGTTGCTTCAGAACCTGATTCGCTTTGACACGACTAACCCGCCTGGAAACGAGGCAGAGTGTATCAAATACATAAATACTTTGCTAACCGATGTTGGATTTGAAACAGTTGTTCTTTTCAAAGACATAAACCGCCCTAACGTGATTGCCCGTTTGAAGGGACAAGGTGCTACTGCACCAATTCTGTTTCATGGTCATGTTGATGTTGTAACAACAGCTTACCAAAAATGGACTCATCCTCCATTTGAAGCTGAAATTGCAGATGGATACATTTGGGGTCGCGGCGCTTTAGATATGAAAAGTGGCGTCGCAATGATGTTGGCGGCTTTTCTACGCGCCAAAGCTGAGCATCTGAACCCGTCCGGTGATATCGTGCTTGCAATAGTAAGTGATGAAGAAGCAGGGGGTAACTACGGAGCCAAATTCTTGGTAGAGAACCATCAAGGATATTTTGAAGGAATCAGATATGCGATCGGCGAGCTCGGCGGCTTCTCACTTTACTCGCGCAAGAAAAACTTCTATCCAATAATGGTTTCTGAGGAACAGATCTGCCAGATGAAGACTATTATTCGAGGCTTTGGTGGGCATGGCTTAATCTCCGTGTATGGAGGCTCGATGGCAAAGATAGATAGGCTGCTACGGCAATTGGATACAAAAAGTCTGGGTCTGTTTAACTTGCTTTCCGAAATTTTAAGGGAAGCCGACCCCAGTGGGAAGCCGTTGCTGCTATTGATGCCTACAATTACTGATGCCCGTTTCTTTTCTCGGTTAGGTATTCATACCTACGGTTTTATACCGACGAAACTGCCTCCAAACCTCAACTTCTTACATACAATCCATGGTGAAGATGAACGCATACCAATTGAGTCTGTGGCTTTTGGTGCTGAGGCGATTTACAAAGTCCTACAACGCTTTTGAAACAGAAGTAATATAGCGCGCGCGAGTCGTAGCAGCAAATACTGCAAATAATGCTTCTATGTTCAAAGTACCCCTTTTCATCGCAATCCTCAGGATATCTTGTTTGTAAATCCATCCGGTTCAGAGAGTCTTAGCCCTGTGCTTTGAACCGAAGCAGAGCGGCTACTCCGCCGAAGGAATTCTTGAGCATCTGACCTTCTTCGGTCTCTGCAGAGATAACCTCAACATCGGTGCTTGAATACTCCGCTATCTGCGCAAGGTCATCAACTATGTCCTGCGTATCTGCTATGGCTAAGCTTGGAGCTTGGCATTTTGGGCACGGTTTACCTGAAAGCCCCTGTTCAAAAGTTGCCATTTCCAAGTTTTTGACGGTTTGTTTTTCTTCGTAGCCACAGGCGCCACATTTTATTATGACTCGGGAGAGGTCAAGACCTTCAGAAAGCAAGAGCACGCGGACTGCCCCACTCTCTAGGGCGTTTCGAACTTCAACTTCACCGTAAGTAACCATGTCAGTGTCGTGACCCACTTCGTATAGGAACTTTTGCATAATTTCCTTTTCTTCAATGTAGCGAACTTTACGCATAATTTCAGGCGCTTTGTCCATGACTTCTTTGACACCTTGTTCTTCCACATAGCCGGTATCAACAGTTTCAAGGATTTTGTTCTTAAGCTGGTAATGCAGATAGTCGCCTTTTTCAAAATCGAATTTGGTTGGTCCTGGACCACCAAGTATTATGCCTTTCAGGTTTTCAATAGATAAAAACAGTTCATTAGCCTCTTGACCTAAACTAGTAAAGTATGAGTTAAGTCGCGATTCTCTTTGACGTTCGTATCGTCTAGCTGATTGACCGCCAGCACGAGTTTTGCCAATGACACCTGAATACATTTGTCGAACAATGTCTAGTTTTTTGCCTTGCAGCGTAGCTATTGTAGCGTTTGAGGCATCAACCAAGAGTATGCCATAGGTTTCCTTTTCCCGCAGCATTTCCTGCAAATGTTCGGTATGAAAACGCGAGTCGCAACGGTAGAGGTATATTTTGATGGGTTCAGGTGGAATAACAACATACGTTTCCATCCGTCCACTACCCGGACCACCACCTCCTTGTGGGATAACACCACAGAAAACCACCAATCCTTTTTCTCCTGAATCCTTGAAAAGCTTGAGCCTTTGCTGGACTTTGACAATGGCTTCTTGAACGTTCTTGCGTGTGGTGGTGGATTTGATGTTGCTGGCTGTGCCGTACTCGTCTCGGAGTAGATTTAGGGCGTCGCTGATTTGCTTGCCAGGTGGAACGTAAATTGTAATAAGTTCGGTGTGGCTGCCCTCTTTGTTGGCTAGCATTTTGAGTGTTTTTCGCAATTTGAACAGTTCTAGGGAAGTTTTTTTGGACGTGCTCAATTCTCTCACAAAGGTAAATATTTTAGCGTTAGCTACCGATTTAAGTTGCGTCTAGTCAAATAAAAGTTCCGAGTAGAAAAGGATAAGCGCGCGCAAATCAAACACGAAAAAACAAAAGAAGAATAAATATCATTAGCGCTCGCTAACACGAGCAATTCACGGGCACACAATTTATGTTAATGAATTTCTAAGAATCACCACCAAAATGTTAATAAATGTTCAGCTACTACCCACTCAGTGATTCGTGGCACTTCAAAGCGAAGGAAAATCGCTTCAACGCGCGCTTATTTTTGAGGAGTCAAAACTTGAATGTTTCATGATTTTGCTAACTCAAAAGTACTAAATGCAAATATCACCATCGCGCGCGCAGCAACAATTGCAACAATACAGGAATAGACCAGCAAGGATAACCGCGAATTGACAAAGAGCAAGAAGCGCAGACTCTTGACTATTCAAAGGAGCAAAAATCATGAAAGACAAGACAGAAATTACCCGTTACATCCTAGAAAAAGTACCGAAGGAAGCAGAAGTAACTAGAATTGAATATGAAGGACCTATGCTTTCTATTTACGCCAAGAATCCAGAATTTCTGGTTGGACAAAGCAATGTTGTGGCGGAAATCGTCGGCGTCATAAGAAAAAGAATAGTGGTGCGATCAGACCCTTCGGTTAGACTTCCAGAAGCAGAGGCAGAAAAAATAATACGGGAGCTAATCTCCGCTGAGGCAGAAATAACAGACGTAGCTTTTGATCCGAGTCTAGGCGAAATAACAATTGAAGCAAAAAAACCCGGGTTGGCGATTGGAGGAAACGCTGTAGTTATTCACGAAATCATCAAGAAGACCAAGTGGCGACCTAACGTCCTGAGAAGTCCGCCTATACGCTCAAACATAATCACTCATATGAGACACTATCTTCATTCAGAAAGCAAGGAAAGAGAAAGAATTCTTCGGGCTATTGGCGAAAGAATTTTCCGACCCAAGATTTTTGAAGTCGGAGATGTGTGCCTAACTGTGCTCGGAGGCGCACAAGAGGTAGGTCGTTCATCCTGGCTCCTGAAAACGAGAGAAAGCAGCGTCCTACTGGACTGTGGTCTAAACCCCGGCTCAACAAAGCCTTTTGAAGCTTTTCCGAGGCTTGACAACCCAGCGTTTGAGCTTGACTCTCTGGATGCAGTCGTAGTAAGTCATGCCCATCTCGACCATTGCGGTCTCGTTCCGTTTCTATACAAATATGGTTATGATGGTCCTGTCTACTGTTCTGCCCCAACTTCAAACCTGATGACAATGCTTCAGCTTGATTACCTGGATGTAGCAAGTAAACAGGGAATTTCTCCTCATTACGATCAGAAAGACGTTCGCGAGGTTGTTTTGCATACTATTCCGTTGCGTTACGGTGTCGTTACTGACATAGCGCCAGATATTCGTTTGACCCTTCATAACGCGGGGCATATTCTTGGCTCATCAATGGCACATCTGCACATAGGCGAGGGTCTTCATAATTTAGTGTACACTGGCGACTATAAATTTGGACAATCTATGTTGCTGGAAGCAGCCACAGCTGAATTTCCGCGTGTTGAAACCATAATTACTGAGAGTACGTATGGCGGACCAAATGATGTTATGCCTTCCAGAGCCGAATCAGAGGGACTTTTGGCCCGAATCGTAAATGAAACGTTGGAAAACAAGGGGAAAGTTTTGATTCCAGTGCCGGCGGTGGGAAGAGCACAAGAGATAATGCTTGTCATAGACGGTTACATGAAAAGAGGAGTGATGAAAGAGGCTCCAGTGTTCATCGAAGGCATGATTTCTGAGGCCACAGCAATTCATACAGCTTATCCAGAGTACTTGGGAAGGGAGGTTCGCGATAGCATCCTTTACAAAGAAGTTAACCCGTTCCAGTCAGACTATTTCACCATCGTTAAGCATCCAAGTCTCAGGCAGAGCATAATTGAAGGAGAACCATGCATCGTCTTGGCAACGTCTGGAATGCTTGAAGGCGGTCCCGTGATTGAGTACTTTAGAATTTGGGCTGATAACACTGAGAACACGATAATTTTTGTCAGTTATCAAATTGAAGGCACCATGGGACGCAAAGTGCAAAAAGGCGTAAGTGAAGTTACCATGATGGACAATCAGGGTAGAATGGTGGTTGTTCCAGTCAAACTGCGCTCTGAATCCATAGAAGGCTTTTCAGGACACTCCGACAGGAAACAACTAATCAACTATCTGACTCGATTTACTCCCAAGCCAGAAAAGATCTTCGTATGTCACGGAGAAAAATCAAAGACGATCAACATGGCCGACTTCATATATATAAACGGTAGAATCAACACTATAGTTCCCGCTATTATGGAAACGTTTAGGTTGTTGTAGGCAGGCGCGTTTTCCTGACAGTGACTTTCCTTGCGTTACTATCTGCGCGTCTTGTCCGCAAAATTTCAGTTCGCGCGCGTTGGTTGTTAAGATGAGCGAATGGGAAATCAAGGGGATTACTTGACAAAAAGGCGTACCTTTGATAGAAAATACGTATTCACAGAGTTGGATAAGCTATCGGCTAGCATTGTTGTTCCCACTCAATTCTTTATCATAGGCGGTCTAGCTCTGATTAGCTACGGGTTAAAAGAAGCAACTAAGGATATTGATGTTGTTGTAAGAAGCGCGCGCTACAGGGTCGAAAGACAAAATAATCAGCGCTTAATCAACAAGCTACTTTTGCGTTACGAAAACGCACATCTGACGCATGAATTAAGTCGTGGCAATTGGTCAATAGCTTAATATTTGGCATCCTGCTATTACGTGACAACAAACGGAACAGGTCTAACACTTTTTCAAAGTGCGGCTGTCTTAAAGTTGGAATGTTTTATCCGATTTTAGGAGATTAACGTTTTGCAATACAAAAGGAGAAATAATGCTTGAAAATTGAGTTGCTCGGAGGAGCCAGAGAAGTAGGCGGCTCTTGCATCGCAGTCGAAAATGGATGCTGCAAGATTGCATTAGATTACGGTGTAAAAATAGAGGAAGCGTCTAATCAGTTTCCGAAGAATTTTGATGCGATAATCGTTAGCCATGCTCATTTAGATCATTCTGGAAATCTCTTAGGTCTGTCTGAAAAGAATCCGGTATTAGTTGGATCTGACATTACCCGTGATGTGACGACTGACCTGTTGTATGATATGGTAAAAATTCAGAGTCAGAAAGGAAACAACTTCTTTGATGATCAGGATGTTGGCAAGATCAAAGATCTGTGGTTGACCCGTGACTGCGTCGCTTTGCCTGGAATGGCGATACAGTTGTATCCAGCAGGACATGTTGCCGGGGCAAAGATTACTAGTGTTCATTCTGAAGGAAAAGAGATTGTTTACACGGGAGATTTCTGCATTCATGATACCGAAATCTTGGAGGGGTGTAATGTAGATTTGCTTCCGAAAGAGCCTGATGTTTTGATTACTGAGTCAACTTATGGTGGAATAGTCAGATCGCCTAGGAACGAGTTGATTGATCAGTTTTTTAGGCAAATGTTAAGCACGATGAGTCGGAAAGGCAATGTTTTGATTCCTACGTTTGCTTTCCATAGAAGCCAAGAGATGACCCGAAGAATCGACCAGGCCATGAAGGATGGTGTTCTGCCACGCTATAACGTTTACACGATATCTAATCTGGCCCATAGGATAACTGGATACTTCAATGAGAATAAGCAGCTTTTCACTGAGGAAGTTCAGAAACAAGAGCAGCCTTTCGAGTATCGGCATGTTAAGCATCTCTATAGGACTGGTCAGATTAAGGAGCCAGCTGTTGTTATTTGTACTTCGGGTTTTGGTCATGCTGGTGCAAGCCTTCACTTGCTAGCACAATGGGCAGAAGATGAAGCTAATTCTATTATCTTGACCTCTGGTTATCTTCCTCCAGATAGCCCGCTAAAGCTTGCTAAAGAAAATCGAAGCTTCAAATACGATGGCGACACGATTTCGGTGCAAGCTGAAGTTGAACAAATCGAGCTTTCGGGACATGCGGATCAACTAGAACTTATTCAATTGGTACGTAAGCTTAAGCCCAAGCGAACTGTAATTGTCCATGGCGACATAGAGCAAGCAGAAGCTCTTTCCGAGAAGATTTCAGAAATGACTGACGTATGCATTCCCGAAAAAGGTGAAGTAATCGTTGCGTAGCAAGAGGAGCGCGCTACAAAATCGGTTGAGGAAGGTTTACCTTTGAAAAGCAAGAAGCCGCAGGTGAAAGCGCGCGCACTTTAATGCACTAAACTAGTGTCGTCTAATGACTGACTTTGGAATTGTCAAGAAGAAATACAAGTAGAAGACGGTCCCAAGTACAGCAAAGCGCGCGCTAAACAACTTGTTACACTTTACTATTCTTTCAACATTGCAAAAAGCCTTCCAAAAAAACAAAACTGTTACAAAAAGGTAGCGCAAGGAAATCTTCTAGCGCGCGCGCTTCTCCAACAAAGCTAGGTCCTTGTCAATCTGACGTTCATCAATCCCATTAGCGATCGTGATCATGATTTGCGCAATGTACGCAGCAATCCGAGCCCACATCTGCCTTTGCTTGACAGTCAAGACCTCGCGCTTGCCCTTCGTGTACTGAAACTTGTACGCGCCCCTCGCAAAATCTGACAACAAATTAAATAGCTCCTCAAGCCGCTTGATCGCTTTCGTCCGGACCTGCTGAGTATCAACGTCGAACGTCTTGCGCAACTGGGAAAAAACGACGGGCTACCTGCGTTCTACGAGACGTTCCTACCGTTAAACCACACCTACCCCGCCCTTTTCCCACTCATTACTGAAAGCTTCCTTGGCCACGACTGTCAACCAAAACCTCTCCCTTCTCGACGTCGGGCACAAGGCAAACTTGAATAGGTCCAGCGACTTGACCGAGAATATCGGTTTTCGACAATATACAAACAGTCTCCGAGCGGATCTTATCCTGGAAACTAGTGCGAAAGATCAAGCCTCTAACCTGCCTTCTCAATAGACTCTCAGGGCTTCGACGATGCGTCAAAACACGATTTTCTCCGCTTACACCACTCAAAAGGCGGTGAGAACAGAAACTGGGCTGGACCTACTAGTGACAAATACTAATCAGAATTGCATTTAAAAGCCTTCCTACGCTGAAAGCGCTTGAAAACACCAAGGAAACAGAGAAACAGAATCAAATCTCAGCCTTTTCAGACTCGCCCCAAGTCTCAAACGCAAAACTCGTCAAAGCCCAATGCCACCCACGCCGCTCAACAACCCGCTCTCCTAACTCCCCTTCTCGAGGCGCTTGTTCATTCGAACGATCCTCCGGGTAACCTGGTGACGTTTGACTTTGAATTGACTCAGCTTCTCGGCCAGGTCTTTCGGGAGGAGGCCTGCGCTCCCGGATTCGTACAGATGCTCAAGTATCAGAATGTCAACTTCGTCGACGCATGCGATCTTCTGAATCATCGGCTTCTCAAAATGAAACATTCCCTTCAAACCAGCAATAATCGTCCTCTGCATCAACTTTACTTCCTCGATTTCACTGAGGGCTCGTTTCAGGAGCTGCTGATTGTACTTAATTCTCCCTTTTTCGCTCTGAGAACGCCCTTTTGAACAGTCCTTTTCTACGGTTTCCATGACGAAATGTTCACATCCTTCCAACCGCCACATTGGACCATGCCGAAACTACCCCTCACCAATCTACTTCAACAGACCTCGAAAGCCTCGACCTCAAAAAGCATGGACTTTTACCATACTCTCCAAGAAACTCGAAACCGCAGTTTGAACAGGTTCTAACTGACATAATCCGGCCTCTTCAAATAATCTTTGTTATAGAAGCTATCTCGTAGGAGACATCTGATCTCCTCAAGTATTCTTTCGTTCTTTTCTGCCCAATCAGGATAGTACGATGCAACCTCAACAGCATTAGGATGGCTAGCATCGCCAACTTTGATGACTACACCGTTACTCTTCCCAAACAAATCAACAACAAGTCTCGGCAACCGATGTTCAGTCTCAAAGACGTAGTGAGCACCCTTGAATCTGACACAGGCTAAGACGCCTTCCAACACCTTAACATCAGTTATCAAACCCGTGAAGCTGAATCCGTTACAGACAAGCTGATAGGCTCTTCCAAGATTCGCAGGCCTACGAACATACAAGTTAACCCTTCCAGTCTCAAACCATTGAAGCCTACCTAACCGATCCTTCCACAAGAACCACCGGTTCCGAGCCCTACTGCAAACCCAACCAACACTCAAAGCCCGAGCCCTATCCACACCATCAGGAACATAACACCACCCACGCCACGCATGAATTGAACACTTTGAACCCCGCTCATTCTTACGGTAATACTTCCACTCACACTTCAGCCTAGCCAGGTAGTTACTGTAACTACAATAAGACAGATTCAACAATTTACATAGGCTCTTGGCTGTCAACGATGGATTCTCATCAAGCTTCTCAAACACTGATTGCCTGATGCTGACACTATTACCATTCTTACAGTAAGAGTCCCCATCAACAGAAAACGAAGAACGATCCTTCCCCCTCACCCTACTCAACTTCTCCCTTAAACTTGCCAGCATACGACTTGCCAAAAGGCGGAATATCAAGAGCTTTCCTGAACCTGCAAGACTCAGCACAACCAAGCTTGAAGTCTTTACACTCTGAAAAACAGAACCTCCAAAACTCTTCATACATTCTGAAAACAAAAACGACCTTACAGTCACTCAACGGTGGTAGTCTCCTAAAACAGAAAAAGAGGGGAAATGAGCGAAACCCCTCAGCAGAAAGTATGATCAAACTCTAGAGAGTGGTAGCCCGGGAGAGATTCGAACTCTCGTCAATGGCTCCAAAGGCCACTATGCTTGTCCACTACATTCGGCGGAAAGGCTTTCTTCCCTCCACCGGGCTTATCCGGGCTACGAAGTTTCTGGATTATCTCCTTAATAAGTTGTTTTTGATTAAGTTGGCTGAGTAAGGTCAGACACTTCCAATACATAGGAGATGGAGAAAAAAAAGAGTGGAAGGAATTTAAGCCTTCCGCACCGTTACGCTGCACGATTCTGAAAAGTATCGTATTGATGTGGGCAAGTCGGACTGCGGAGCTATTAGATCTTTTCTCGTTTAAGATTTTTCGACGATTGTCGTCGCGCGCGTTAAACAAAACGTTGCTCAGGCAAGCAGCCTAGCTAACGATTTTGAGCAGAACGCTTCGGCGGGCACAGCTCTCGCATTCACAAGCGATCTATCCGTTAGAGCAATCACTAGCACAAACGTGTATGTTACAGGTGTCAATTTCATCTCTGAAAACGTGGGGATCCAGAACATAATCAACTTCACGCTCACACTTCATGAAGCGTAGTTTGACCCATTTCTTGTAGACAAGGTTAGAAGACAACAGGTTGCCGAGAAAATAACTTGTCTGGAATCGAAGCTGTTAATAGTAATGCATTAATATCGTTATATTAGAGTAGTTCGATTACCTCTCAGTGGTGGGGTCCATAATGACGAAGAAATGGTTTCTCGTTGAAGAAGCAAGCCATAATATGAACGTCGCGATGATTTGCACAGACACGGTATATGCAATAAGCCAGCTTTCTGGAAAACGGAGTTGGCCCCCCGACAGAATTCAGTCAAGCATTGATTATGGGAAGAAATTTCTCGAAGAGTTTTCGGTTGCTACGCAGAGCTTGTATCTACATGACGTCTCTTCAGACCCTTTCATGTTCTTACTCGCTGATGAGACTGCGAGATCTCTCAGACTTCGCCCGAAAGAATTAACCAACCTAGTAGGAAAAACGGTCGCGGACTTGTCAAACAGGATACTTTCTTCAGAAGGTTACGATCTTCTAACAACTATTATCAAGATAACTCAACAAGCCGCGGTTCAAAAATGCGAGTCGATCAAACCGATTATCCTTTGATGCGAATCGGCGAAAAGGCCCTGACAGATAAGATGGACAAGATCGCCGAGAGTTGTACGACGCTCGACCGATATCCAATGTCCCTTTATAAGTGCCATGTCCATGAAATAAGAAATGAGGTTGCAGCGCGACTTTTTGATTCAGCATCGGCAACTGATCCAATTCTCAAAGAACAATACTATCTGTTTTCGTGGCTGGCTGTATATTTGTTGAATGATCAAGCCGAGAAATTTGCTTTGGTTGAGGTTTCTGAAAGGAACTCGTTGTGGAACCACTTGAATCTTGTAATCGATGATCTTGTTAATCGTTTGAGACTGAGTTCGAGGCCACTGCCATTTTTTGGAGGGTCTTTCTATTGCACTGGGTCCTTTGTATACGCCCAACAAGGTATCCCAGTTCCCGTTTCTCCCTTCTATCAAGTCTCGGCTGAGTCACATGATTCAACCTTATTCTGGCCTCTCCTAGCCCATGAGATTGCGCACCTTAAGTTGAGTGAATCGATTGAAGTGGCTGAAATAAGAAAGGAGCTGACTCGTCAGAACCTAAGAAACGAGAAATATAGCGAGAGACTTGATGAGGCCCTTTGCGATATTATCGCAACCCTTTTGTATGGTCCTGCCTACGTCGCCTCATTTGGAACCAAATTCTGGCAACTCCCAGACGAAAGAACCGATGAGGGCTATCCGACCAATCAGTTTAGGATATTTGTCATGATGAAAGTCTTAGAGGGAAAACACACTGGATCATGGATATGCCCAATCCTTGAGAACACCTGTCAGATCAATGAGAAAGAGGCAAGAAGAGAGAAAATATCCATTCTAACGGATGAGATGCTGGCTTTGGGCGATACATTGGTCAGAAACCCGACTGATGTCAGCGACTTGAAGGTCGCTTCCTTTTCGAGAAGTATTAGTTCGATTAATGATGGGAGGCTGGACTATTTGTTTAACACTCTCTGGTCCATGATCTATGAACGTACGATGACTTTTGACGCTGCTAACGAAGCCGCGAGTTGTCTCTTAGAACGGTGGGCCAAAAGGTCTGAGTCCTTGACTCAGAGCAGAAGCTAGAACATGAGCCAACTTCAATGGAGCCGGTGAGGAATATCCATGGCTAGGTGATCCCCAATTCAAGAATGAAAGAAAGAAGACATCGTGCGCAACATCTCTTGGAACAATATTCCCTGAGATAGGAATCACCTCTAGCACTTTTGGTATAGGTGTTCCGTGTTGATACCTATCAACGCCTGCAAGACATATGACTATCAGGTTCTTGTCCAGTTCCAAAAAATCCCCTGATACCGGTTTGTAGATCTCGCCATCAGCATTTCGGAATAGTCGATGCGGAACATTCTTCTTTATCGAGACTAATGCCACGTTTGGGATCTTTGCCTCAGCCGCTAGGTTCCTCAACGCTTCTAACTCTTTAAGGGAGGCGTCTCCATCTCGCAAGATTACAAAAGATTCCGGAACAGAGTCTCTTATGGCTCTTGAGGCGCAAGATTTCAATGCTTCGACATCCAAGTCCTCGCCAACGAGCATTTCTCCAGGAATGATTTCATACAAACCTTTCTTATCATAGACAACTCCCATGGCCCACCATTCTGTCTTTTGTCTACCTACATCAATCGCAGCATACCTCTCATAGATCAGCGGGTCATGCAAAAGCCACGGTATTCCTCCCGATTTGGCGAAGATCCCCGCACAAATGCCTTCAAGAAAACTCTTGCGTTGATAATGGACTATTGAAAGGGCTGTTGCCCTTCTCAGACATTGAAGGGCTATTCCATATCCGGCAAGCAGGTTGGTCAATGTCTTATGAAGAGCCGATTCATCTTCTAATATTGCGATGCAGGCGATTTTTCCCAAAGAATCTTGGGCTTTTCTTTTCTCAAGATAATTCCGAATTTCATTCTCGGATCTCTCTAGCAGCGTAGGTTTCTCAGGCAATGTCCAGCCGAAATTGTTTTGAAAGTATTCGCTTAATGCTTCCCAGAAAGGATTTGTCAATGTATCGTCTGCTGAAAAGAGAAAAAACTCATCTAGTTCAGGAGCTTTGAATGGCCCTTTCCTTAGAGCATAAATCAAGTTCTCCGGCTTCACTGGAGAGCCATTCTCATGAACAGATAGCATTGGTTTTGGAATACTAAGGATCGGAGTACCTTTTGGTTTTAGAGTTTTGTAGACATTGGATCCAATATCAAGATAAACGAAGTTAGAATTCAGCTCCTTTTCAAGGCATTCCCACCGCTTCCGAGCTGGTGAATGTGGATCTCGGTCTTCCTTCCTACCCGTCATGTCCATCAGGAAAGTATTTTCATTCGATACTTCCCTTGGAACTTGCTTCAGATTTACATGTCTGTGGAGAAGTTGGGGAGCATAGGGATAAGAGCCTTTACAGACTGCCGGTTGAGACTGATCAAGATTTCGGACTCTCTTGTTCCACGAGTACCGAAGCTGAAGGTAATCATAAACGCTTCCTTTCCAAGGTCTCCCCTCAATTTCTGCTTCAATCATTATCGTGGAAATTGGGCGAGGATCGATACCATTTATGGCAATACCTTTATTGGCGAGGATGTAGTGAAAATAGATTCCGTTGAAACGCTTCCGGTATTGACCAAATCGTTCCTTTTCTGACACTATTTCTTCCTGAAACCATTTCAGGTCTTTTCCCTTCAAGCGGATTTCTTCGAGAAAAGGTCTAGACTCGATGTAATGCGTTTTTGTGTCCAATACCAATATGAGTCGACCATCTGATAAGAAATAGTACCTGAAATATGGTCCACGAAAGAGGTTGAGGTTACATCCGTAATTCTCGAAAAGACTTTTCCACTGCCAAGGAAATGCTGTATCGTGACCCATGCTCCAATATTTGGCATTTCTTAGTTTCTTTCTTTGCATGTTATAGACAAGTTCCAGGAACGCTCTCTTTCCTTCTTCAGTGGGCGGCAAAGCTTGCTTGCCAACATACGTGACCAAAAGACCATCAAAATTATATTCCTTCTTTCTTGGCTCCGCTGGGAGAAAACCGATCGCAATGTCTTCATCCTTGGACTTGAAGTGCTTGGCAAACGCAACCTTTTCACAGAGTTCGAGCTGGTATACTACGTCTCCCAGTTTCTCGTATTTTTCTGTCCTTGGAAAGATACCTTTGACTCGAAAGAAGTCAACTCCTTCCAAAGGTTTGTCAAAGACAAATCCTGTGGGGAAAATGTTAGTGAGAAGGGTTGCATTATGAGACTCCATTCTGACCTATTTTGAATAGCAAACGGACGCTATTAAATCATTTCTCGTATTTAGTGCTGCTGGTCTCACTGCTCAGAGACTTGAACAATCTTGTTACATTCACTTTGATTTCACTCTGTGTTGGGGCACAAAACCTGCCCCAAACCAAGTGGAGATTTCAGTCAATTCTAAATACTAAGGATTCATTCTACCATCATGGACACCAAACAGTTAATCCAAACAATGAAAAGCTCACTGCTAATCGCACAGTGCCCGAAGTGCGACGAGGAGTTCAAGCTTTCTGACTCGCTACTCTTTGATGGCACAACAACGTTTCCTGATGCCGCCGAACTGATAAGAATGCAGCTTGCTGAAGAGTTAAGCAAACAGGAAAAGGAACTCAAGAAAAGAAAAATATCTGTTGACGTAGCTGCTGAGAAGAAGGCTATCGAGGTGGGGTTCGGCAAGATCATAGAGAAATTCCTTCCGGCCTACAGAGATCTTGACCTACAGTTTACTGAGTGCAGGCCTCTCTATGACCCGATAGATGTCTTGGTTTTCAGTGGGTTGTTGAACAGGAAAGTTGACAACATAACTTTCTTGGAGATAAAGTCTGGAAATGCCAGGCTGAATAAGCATCAGAAGATGATAAGGGATGCCGTGCTGGACAAGAACGTTGACTTGAGGGTTCTCAAATGACGGAACTGGTCGATGTCTTCCAAACGTTCAGAAAGATACTTTGTGTGTGCCCATGCTGCAATCAGATCGTAAGGTTGAGCGACCTTCATCTCAAATACGGTGGCAGAGCACCTAAGACCTGGCTTGACAAACATGAGCTTCAACTCTTAAGGCTGCAGGAAAAAGTGGCGGCTTTTGAAGAGAAAGAAGGGGAATTGCGCGCGCAGTCTGTGGAGCGTGGAAGAAAGAGAGTCCCTTCAATTGTAAGAAGATGTCTATGTTCGGAATTCGGCAAACTAGAGTACGATCCATATGACATCAAGGCGGTTATGGATCCAGTAGATTTCGTCGTGTTCGACGGACTCAACGAAGGGAAAGAGGTAAGGAGAGTAACATTTCTAACTCGAAAACCTAGCCCAAACATGAGAACGGTCACTGAATCCATGGGAAAAACGGTGAAGCAAGGCAGCTACGGCTGGAAAGTGGCGCGCATAAACACATCGGGAAAAGTGAGTCTGGAGTAGGTATTGCGCGCGCACGCCGTCTATCTGTTTTACCTCTAGAGTACTGTGAAACTTGAATCCATCAGATTCAACATTTTTGGCGGCCACGGTTTCTTGAGGCTTTCTGGAGCGAGTGACAGTTTTAATAAGCCTTGCAGAACTAAGAACTGGAGGCTTCAATTGTCTTTTTCGCTTGCCAGAAAACTATGCGATTTTGCTGCATGCTATGATCTATCTCATAGGATATGGATGAAACGAGTTGGTTTGACAAGAGATGATAAGGAGCTAGTAAATGATTCATTTCAGGCAATGATTTTCTATACAACCTATATTCATGAGAGACAAGGTAGCAATCCTCGTTTTCCTCTGTATCATCGTGAAGCACTGAAGCGAGCTATCAATGGAAAAAACTTCAATGATCTTCTTCTTTCAGACGTAGCTTTTCCAAAAAGAGTCTGGAATGATTTCCTCGAGATGACAGAAGGGAAAGCCAATTCAAAGATAACTGAAGGAGTTGTCCTGGACGTTCTAAATGAAATGCGGAATGAACATCAAACGAACATCATAAACCTATTAAGAAATAGAAACCTCTTTGAAGCCTTTAGATGGTTGGACAAAATCCGAGGGATAGGATCCAAACTGGCTTCTTTTTTCCTCAGAGATATCTGGAGCTTCATCGGAGAATGGACGAATACGCCTGGACGCTACCTGTTCTGTCTACAGCCAATAGACAGGTGGGTTAGATTCTGGTCGATGAAATGCTGGTCCGACGTTGATTGGGCGTCTAACAGTAAGGATATCACATTTGCAGAGACAGTGACAAAGAGATGTCTGGATGCTGAAATTGATCCAGTTGCTTTCAACAAGGGAGCTTGGTTTGCAGGAAGCCATTTCGGGGAGCTAGCTTGGTTCTTTCGTGTTCCTGAAAAAGACCAAATTAGAATGGAAAAATGCATTTTGGATTTTTCCGCAATTGAAGTCGTTGAAGCAATGAAAAGATTCGATGAATACAGTACACAAAAAATTGTCTACCCCGTATCTTAAAGAGCGCGCTCTGTCAGAAAAGCATTAAAAAGGTCATAAACTGAAAAAGACGGTGAACATTATAATTAGGAACTCTAATTAGACGATAATCACAAAGGTTTGACAGTAATGCTTGCCGAACTTCAGACTGCACTTCAAGATCTAGTCAACAAATACAATTCCCTCAGAAAAGAACGAGGAGAAAGTGCGCTAAAGGACCTCAGTGAGGCAAACGTTCGTAAAGATTTTGTCGATCCCCTCTTCAAAGCGCTAGGTTGGAAGACGGATGACTCACATGAATATGATGCCGAGAAATACGTGAGGGGTGTCGGTTTCGCTGACGTGGCCATAAAGGGAGAGGGTAAACCAATCATCTTTATTGAAGTGAAGAGGTTCGGGCATGTACCTTCGAGAAGAGATCGAGGTGTTCAAACCACATTAACAGGTTACAAGATTTACGCCGATTGGACGACAGAGGAAAGACAGGTATTGAACTATGCTGGAATGAGTGTGGGCGTAAAATGGGCAATCCTGACGAATTTTGAAAGGTTCAGACTATTCAATGCACGGACGGGTGTAACCATCCTCGACATTGAAAGACCGAGTGATTACATCGACCGGTTGGATGAACTCATTCTTCTCACCAAGAACAACGTAGCTGTTGGAAACATAGACAGGCTCGAATCGCGTAAAGAACTTCCTGAAATAGATATTGATTTCCTAAATCTGCTAAACGATTGGCGTCTCAAACTCTCACGAAACATTTTCACGAAATGCCAGGGAATGGAACTACGCAAGATTAAGCATGTGGTGCAGAGAATACTTGACAGGCTAATCGTCATCAGATACGCTGAGGACAAGTGGGTTCTTGAAGATACCGACCAGCTGAAGTCAACGTATGAAACATGGTTAAGAACAAGAACTTATCAGAAACTCAAGCTGACCGGGCTTCTGAAAGGAATCTTCGATGGTTTTGATGATATTCATAACAGCAAGATTTTTGCCCCTGACGCAGAGGTTGATTACGTTCTCGAAAAGATCGACAGCGAGGTATTAGGGGACATTATAGTACAACTTTACCATCAAAGCTTCAGAAAATTCACATCAGACATACTTGGGAATACCTATGAAAACTATCTTGGACATGAACTGGTACTTGAGGATGGAACGCTTCAGATTAGGCAAAACGAACAGCTGAGAAAAAGCGGCGGAATATACTATACCCCTCCGTACGTGGTTAACTATATCGTCACAAGGACAGTAGGAATCAAACTCGAAAAACTGTGGAAAGAAACCCAAATTCTCTTCAAAGAGGAGAAATACCTGGAAGGTTACAGCAGATTCAAAGAAATCAAAAATCTGAGGATTGTCGATCCCGCGTGCGGGTCGGGCTCTTTCCTAATAAGAACGTTTCATTTGATAAAGTCATACTATGAGAAGTTCAACGAGTTGGTCGAGTCAGCTAACAACAACATAAATCGAAAAATCTTGGACATGCGGAAGGAAGGGAACCATAAAGATGCATGGTTACTCGAAGGGGCACGCCTGCCGAAACTAGTGAACTATGAAAAAGATATTCTCCATAATAATATCTTCGGGGTCGATATCGATCCAGAGGCCGCTGAGATCGCCTCAGTGAATCTTGTTCTACAAGCACTGAAAAAAAGCGAGAAGTTGCCCTTGATTCTAGAACAAAATATCATGGTGGGAAACTCGTTAATCTCACCCAGAGATGGCGAGCTAGGAGAATTCTTTTCTGACACATCCGCCAAGACTCCCTTCGACTGGGAAGAGAAGTTTCCGGAAGTTTTCGCGGCTGGCGGCTTTGACATCGTACTCGGGAATCCTCCTCATGGTGGTTCACTCACAAAAGAAGATCGAGATTTCTTTGGTGAAAAATTCGAAATAGCGAAAGGATACAGAAACACCGCCTCGCTTTTCATCGAACGAGCCCACAAGATATTAAGTGAAAATGGATTGTTGGGATTTGTCATACCGAAGTCCCTGACATTTTCGGAAAAATGGAAACAAGCTAGGTCGTTCATCAAAGGGAGAATGTTGTTGCTTGAGATCGCCGATATCAGCAAGGCATTTCCAAAAGTATTGTTAGAACAGGTTGTGATATTGGCAGCGAAGAGCAAGGAAAAATATGCGACATATCTCGGTACAAAACTATTCCGCAAGGAACCTATAGTTTCTTACAGTATTCCATTCAGTCTATCGGAGAACATAGACGGCTTCCCTGTTCACATTGGAGATGCCGAGAAGAGAATTTTCGACAAGATTGAAGAAAAATGTAAAAAGATGGGAATTGTTTCACATACCTTCAGGGGACTGCCCATTCAAAGCAAAACTGACGAACAGCGAGACAGGAACAAGGTACCGCTTCTGCGTGGAGACGATATCAAACCGTACTATACGCAAGAGCCAAAAACGTTTGTCAAAATAAGTGAAATAGACCGAGAGAATGAGAAAATTCAAGAAATGTCCAAGCCTAAGATTGTGTCACAAAGAATAGTTGCCCATATTCTAAATCCCAAAGACCATATCATAATCATGTGCACTTTGGATGAAGAAGGCCTATTAAACGTTGATACAGTGGAGAACACAGTCATAAGAGACAAGAAGTTTGACCTGCGATACGTTCTCAGCTGGATGAATTCGAAATTTGTTTCATGGTATGCTTACAATTTTATCTTCAACAAAGCGGTGCGGACAATGGATCTTGATGAATATTATGTGGCGAAGATTCCGATTTTACACGCAGATAGGGCTACGCAGGACAAGGTGGCTAGACTGGTCGACAAACTTTTGGACCTTACCCAATACTATTTTTCAAGCCGCACTTCTTTTGAATCATATTTGAACAAATTACCGAGGACGTTCAGCAAACGGTTCTCTCAAATTTACTACGAGGCGCCTTTGAGCAAGAAGCGAACAAACATACCCTCTGTTGCCAAAGGTTCACTTAAGAGAGTGAAGGCAGAGACTTCAGACAAAGAGCTTGTCGTTACTATTAGATACTCTGATGAAGATGGTGAGGAGATTGAAAATGAGATTCTAAGAATGGTGGTAGACGACCCTCTATACCAACAATTCTTGGCCGAATCGATCAACATCTCCAGTTTTTCGAAGTCGAAGGGGAACCTGCTCGAGAAAGTGTTAGATGCCACGATTCCGACCTTTGAATCGAATGCGGCTGATAACCTGGAAATAACACGTAGATTCATGAAAGAGTATATGAAAGACGTAGCGTCATTGAGAGAAGCAACCGAAAATATACAAAGCATAATGTCAGAGATTGACCAAACGATATATGCTTTGATTGGTCTTTCAGACGATGAAACTAGTATTATCGAGGAGCAGGTGAGTGACGGAATCTACTCAGACAGGACTTAAACCCAGCCCCATCTCTTGCCTTTTCCATGTTTCTCACTCAACTTACCTAGTAGGTCTGCCGTGACTTTGTTTTTTCTGACTAGGCGGATACGAAACTTTTTCGACGAAATTCTAGCGATCATCAGCACGTCGCCTTCTCTCGGGCTCATGAGATCCAATATTTCTTTGTTGTAGATTCGTGAGTGATATTCATAATGCGATAGCTTCGCTTGCCTTTCTGTTCCATCGGGGAAAACAAGAGTAAGGTTATCCTTTGGGAAGAAGCCATTGTTCAGTACGTCTTCTGGGATTTGTGTTTCGCTGTGACGCCGATCTGTGTCCCAATGTGTGAGTTGAAGTGCTATTTGTGGAGCTCTTGGTTTACCCCTCAGCGCGCGCGATCCTGTAAACTTGACGCCAGTATTCGCCGCTGCCTCAATTGACCCTCTGCCAAAAATCTTCGATGTCGATTTGTCACGCTTAATTTGGATATCCCCTCTTGTCAACCAACCTTCATTGTCTAGGTCGACTAGGAGGTCATAGGTGAGTTTTTGGACCCAACCTCCTGGAGTTGGAGCAAAGTAGCATTTTATCGAGTCTACGAAGTCGTTATACGAATCGCCCACGGGGCCATGGAGGTCTACACTGAAGGCTGTTAGGATCTCATAATTTGAGCCCAGCCCAGCTCTAGTGAGGTTGCTTGAACCGACGAAGATTAGCGCAACTGACTGGGATTCAAAGGCATAAACTTTTGGATGAAAAGTGTAATTCAACCGATTGTCATGAACTACATAAACATGGAGACCTGGGAACGTTCCTTTCAGTTGCAGTAATCTGTTCAGTGCATCGTAAGAGGTCCGCTTTCGATCTATACCGACAGAAACATATGCATTGGCAGAACTTCTCTTTGCGAATATTCTTCTCAATATTGCCTCAAGCACGTCCACTCCACTTAGCGATGTATAAGCTGAAAGAATCCTCATTGTCTTGAACGGCGGGTTGGCATTTGTCACTTCCTCAAGCAATCGATTGGCAATACTAGTTTCGGGCTGGTGAAGTAACTCGACCTGCCTGGTCTCGATGAGAAACTTTCTAAGCTTTCTACTCTTCAGAACCATCCGTCCTGATTATGCACACCCAGCACACTAGTTCAACTTGTGAATCGTTTTGGATTTATGACTTATGTTTGCGCACGCTTGAAACCCGCGCGTGGGAGCTTCACTTTCAGCCTAGTCTCTATTTGAGGAGAATGTTGTTTGGAGCTTGGGTTTATTATTCTCGTGAACCTCGCACTTCATCCGAGGTTGATGGCTTGTGCTGTGTCCCAAGTGTGGTTCTCTTATGCTGGAAGACAAGCATCTTCAGGCGTTAGGATCAGAAGTCGAGTTGGTTACGAGCAGTGCATTCCTGGGTGACAAGCTCAAAGTCTTCTACTGTGAAAATTGTGGTTACACGGAGTTGTATCGAGACAAGAAAAGAAGACCTTGACCATAAGATAGCAACCAGTTGTCCAAGGAGTCATTGTGACTGATTTGGTTAGGATTCAGCGCCTCAAGTAAACGTTTATCTTTTCAGCGCCTCACGAAGCTTGCGCCGAAAACTCCAAATAACGAGTAGAACGATAGCGGCAAATGCAACTACTGCCACAAGTGCAATTTTCTGCCATAATGCTGTCTGCTCTTTCCAATAGGAAGTATCTTGACTCTGTAAATCATCAACGTACTCCTTGACCTGGCTGAACCCGCTTATTGCTGATTCGAAGTTTCGTGCATCGTACTGTTGCGTAGCGTTTTTGACCATGCTGTCTACAGTTCCTTGAGCAGACTCGGTGAATGGCCCATTTGAATTGAGCTTGTAGTTCAAAAACTCATTTCGGAAGTTATAGGCATCAGACCATCGCGTTATCATGTAGGGCATCGTATCCATGATCTGGGTCACATTGCAGCCGCATGCTAAGCTCATGTATTCTAGGAATTTTGGGAGCTTTTGGGCATCTGGTAGGGAAGCAATCTCTGTACTGTTGAAGACGTTTATCAGTTTGTGATAGTACTCATAACCCCATCGATGCGCAAAATAGTCGCCTGCAAATGCCACCGTTCCATAACAAGCATTAGAAATTGTTGTGTTGTCATTGATTTCATCTCTCCATTTCCAATCATAGATATAGTGTAACAAGCCCTCTTTCACTCCATATTCAAAAGCATTGGTGAACTGGTTTTCTTCGCACGGGTCAGCAGACGCGTTGAGTTCGGTTCTCCTCAACGCATCATAGGAGAAGTCTTGTGCAATAGCCTCAGAGTAGAAAGAAGGAAAAGCCTCAGGCAACGGCGTCAACGCATGTGTAAGTTCATGAAGAAGAGTAGCAGTGGCCCAACCGTCGCCGCCGATTCCAAATTGATTTGTAGCGACAATCTCGATGCTTCGAGTGCTATAATAGCAGAAACCTCCGAATTTAGTGCCAAGGTCGTTGTAACCATACGGCGCAAATGTAATATTCACTTGGTTGATTGTGCCTTCTAAGATGTTCCTCATCCAATTCCATTGATTTTCGACGATTTCTGTTGTCTTGTCAATCCACGGTTTTCCTTCCATAATTGGATAGAATGTTAAGGTGACATGTTTGCTTGTCCTTGTTATCATCGCAATTTGCGTCATATTCGGAAATGTGTAGCTGAAAGAAGGTATGGCTTGGAGAGAATCCACAGCAAAAGTTAGGTCATTTGTGGTGTTGCCTGAGAAGTGGTCGTAACCCTCAATCCAATGAACGAAGCTAGCTTCCGGCAAAGAAATTGCTATTTCGCCTTTTTGGACATAGGGTTTCTCCTGACCTGCAAAATAGAATTTTTCATTGTATTGCACAGCCCCGTCTGGCCAAACATATGACAGATTGAATTGGTCAGTCCTCTCACAGTCGACCTGTAATTCATCATACGAATTTCCGGAGAGAAGGGACAGGGTGTAGTTCAGAGTTGGAACGATCTGGAGATTCTGACAAGTCTTAGGAACGTACAGAGTCAGGCTGTCCTGACCACCATTTGTAATTGCCACAGCTACGTTTGCACTGCCAGATTTCTCTACAACGACCTTCCAGTCGAACTGTGGGCCGTTATCAACAGAACTAAGCCCTGATAAGGTAGGCAATTGCAACCCTGCGAGGATTAGGCACAGACACAGACCGCGCGTGATAGGCACACATAGCACTTACAAAACCTTCTTCTTGCTCTCAAGAATTGTCGAACGAAGATTCCTAACAAGATCTCTAAGTTCCTCAAGGTCTTCATTGGCCACCCTTTCTGGCAACATGGTTAACATATCATCATAGAACTTTTGGATACTATTTTGAGATTCAAAGTATTGCTTCAAACAGTACTCGATATATGTAGCCCTAGGAATCAGACCACGTTCTTTTTCAATTCGTTGAAGCAACCCAGGGCTCATCGTGAGTCCAAAGCGTGCTTTTCCTTCTCTTTTCTGCATACGAATCACACTTATGTAATGAGTAGCGCAATCCTTATGAGTCTTTGTGACATGAGTATACTTGTGACACGAGCGTAATGAGTAGCGCAAGTGTCATTGAGACGGAGATAGAAAGGGTTGAAGGTCTTCAAGTGCCCTGTATGTGGTACCCATTACGCGGTGGATGTCAAAGTAAGATCGAACCGGATGGAATATTGCTATCTTGCAGGTCACTGGGGACCGTATGAAGCGGGTAAATGTGAAGCCTGTGGGCTTGCCAAGAGCGACAGGATAAGTAGTTGTGATTGGAAGCCTGCAAAGAGGTAAAAAAAAGGATGTTTAACAAAGAAGACGCATCAAAATTCTTTGAGTTCTTAAATCACGCCAGGTTCACAGAAGTCAGAGTCATCGACCCGCATACAGGCTTAATCGAAGACATCTTCGTTGACAACTTGAATGGTTTTCTCGCGGTCTGCGAAAAACACGACGGCAAAGCGAACATTTACGTGGGCGTTAATGAGCGATTCACGAAAGAAGGCAAAGCTGAGCATGTAAGCACATTATCCATAATTCCAGTTGACGTTGACCCTGTAAGACCGAAGGGACAAGCAAGTACGGATGCGGAGCTTGAACTCGCCCGGCAGAAGACAGAGCAGATAAAGAAGTGGCTGAAGGAAAACTTTGATTGCATGCCGTTCATAACCATGTCAGGAAATGGGTTTCACATCTTCATCAAGACGCCCCTCGTAAGCCTCGACGGATTCAACCGTCCCGCGATAGAAGAGAAACTTGAGGCTTTCGTGCATCAGATTCAAGAGAAGTTCAACGATGACCGTGTCCGCATTGATTCAACATTTGACCTACCGCGTGTTATGAAGGTCCCCGGCACGATGAGCGTCAAAGGCGAGAACACAAACGAGCGACCGTGGCGAGTCTGCAAGATTATTGAACCGAACGATGTGCCATGCGTCAACATCAGTGCGCACCTCGCAGAACTCAAAGTGAAAAAAGACGTAGCCTTTGAATTGGGCACAAAGACACAAGCAGAATTCGACGCCATATTACAGAAGGACCAGAAACTTGCAGATTTATTTGAAGGAAAATGGAAGAAATACAGCTTTCCAAGCAGGTCAGAAGCGGAACAATCCCTTTTGACGAAACTGGTTTCCTATGGATTCACAGAGGAAGCGATTAACGCAATTATGAGTCAATCCAAAGTCGGCAAATGGCAAGAGAAGACTGATGCCTACCATCGTACATCAATAGAAAACGCTGTCAAGTTCGTCAAGGGACATAAAAGCCCAATCGAGCCTGTGAAAGTTGAATTATCCTGCGGAAAGGATTTACCAGATAAAGTCTTTGAGCAGACAAGTGATGGAGAGTTTCTGGTTTACGACAAAGTCACAGGTCAAGTCAACGAAGAAAGGAGCATAGGGGAATTTAGACCTTTTGAACGGATAATATGGAAAAGCGTCAAGAAGGCCACAGATTACAAAAGCGAACAAGAATTGTGGAGCGAAATCAAGCGATTTATTCATGAACACATGGACGTGTCCGAGGGCTACGATGTCTTAACTGCCTGGACCTTAGCATCATGGACGCCTGAGCGATGGAACGCAGTGCCGTACTTGTTCTTCTTCGGGCCTGCAGCTTCAGGGAAGACACGTGCGCTCGAAATACTGGCTTCCATAGGGTTCAGGCCTCTGCAGACCGCGTCCGCGACTATAGCCTCTATATTCAGAGTTATAGAAATGTGGCATCCCACAGTGTTCTTTGACGAGACTGAGGTCTATATGAAGAAAGACCGCAGTGAACTCTTAAACCTGCTGAATAACGGCTACAGAAGAGGCTTTTTCGCCCTCAGAGCAGAAGAAAGTAAAGCGGGTGGATATGAAGTTAAGCCATACGAGTGCTTTGGGTTCAAAGCGTTAGCGGGCACAAAAGACTTGATGGACACGCTAAAAAGCCGTTCCATCGTCTTCAGCATGAGCAAAGCCACAAGAGAAATCAGGCAGGAGATAGACGAGGACTGGGCTAGGGCTATTCGTGAAAAACTGTTAATGTACCGGTTCAAGATGCTCGCAAAAAAGGAACCCCCAGAAAACCCGAATATACTCAGGGGGCGATTGCGAGAACTATTTGACCCCCTCATAATCGTAGCGCCACCTACCGAGAAAAATCCGATAATCCAGCAAGCTCAGAAGATTGAGGCGACGTTAAAAGAAGAAGAAGAGACAAGCCTAGACTCCATCGTGTTCAAGGCGATATTCAAATTGCACGAAGAGACGGGCGACGAAAAAATCCTAATCGCGGACATCAGCAAAATGACTAATGAATCTCTTGGGATAGACGAGATACTGAACTCGATTGCCGTCGGGATGGTCGCGAAAAGGCTCGGATTCAAAAAGTGCATGAAGGACCACAAGAGGGCGATGAGGTGGAACAACGAGATTGCCGCGCGACTAACCTACCGTTATGGGCGAACAGAAAAACAATCCCTCTTAGATGGCGCGCGCTTCAGGAAGTCCGTGCGAGAGTTTTTTGCCGAGACGCCGAGCTGAAGGTGACAAGGTGACAACCAAGACAGGTGGTCCGACTAGGCGACGGTAGGCTGGTTACAGGCCTGCGACCACTACTTTACATTATGAAGTTATAATAATAGACATAGGCTACCATGTGACTCCGTGGTTAGGCTGCCTAGGTCGCTCCTCTGGAAACCTGTGCTGCCTGTCACCTTGTAACCTATCCAAAAGCGTACATATTTATCTTCGTCGTCGTTCGTTGTCGTCGTCCTCTTGTCGCTTCCATGTGACGACGTGCGTACTTTGGATACTTGATGTGGAAAGTAAACCTAATCTGCTGCCCTTCGGTGCGCTCGATACTCAAGTGTTGCTAATAAGCGATAATGGTACTATGCGGGTAAGCGACTATGGCGAGTAACTAGTAACAACGGTAACGGTTAACATCGTCGTCTAGTGGTAGAGGTACGAGTTCAAGTTAGTTGAGGGCGGTACTGCTCAGAACGGCTACTAGTTCTCGACGGGGTACTAGTCGGTCAGTAAGTGAGTAATCGGCTCCTCTGCTGTTCTTTCTGTGACTCGGATAGTTCGTGCCGTTTCTGTCCCTTTTCGGCATCTTAAGACTTACTACAGACTGCACTGCGTTCTTCTTTCCACTAGCAATCGAAAAATTTTAAACTTTTCCTTGTTCATGCGTCGCTAGGTTGCCAATCAAGCCGACATAAGATACTCGACTGGACATAATACGAAGCTCACGATACTTTTCCAGCATCCAGACAGACGACGATGCAAGCTTCCCAGCATCCTCGACTTAACTTTCCGCCGTCGTTTGGCTAGACTGGAACCCTCGGAAGTACCGACTCATCAACATAGGCGCGGGAAGAATTAACATCCGCGCTTTTCCCTCAACCACCATAATCCCGCTAGACCCGGCCCCAAAAAAAAATTAGGTTCTACTTCTGGACGATGACCTGCCCATTCCCCAAGTTGTGGGTTATGCGCCATCCCGCCTTAAGGTGTTCGAGTAGCAGAGTTTCGCTTATCTGTTTAAACTCCTCTCCGCAGTGGTCGCCGTCTTTGCACTTTTCGTCTTCCGTTTCCGGTTTCCGTGACTTGCTTCTTCTTCCTAAAGAGGCCGTACTGGTGCTTTATCGCCTTCTGCTCTTCTTCCAATAGCGCCAGCTTTTCCTGCACTTCTTTCGGAACCGCAGGCCTATCGCTCGTAAACTCTAGGAGTGGCACAGCTTCGCGGAACTTGGCTCTAAGCTGCTCTATGGCCGGCTGCGAGTAAGGCGCCTCTTCGCCGCGAACTTTTCGGCCTCTAATCTTCCGTGCCCAATTCGGACTTATGCCAATCTGCTCTAAAGCCGTGTTTATCCATCTGCGCCCGTCGTGTAAGCTAAACGGTACTTTCGCCTTGTTGCTGAGTACGTCGATTTGGTTTCCGAGCATCGCGTAACTGAGGGGTTCGTAGGGTTTGTAAAGAGTTAACCAGATGTGGTCTTGAGGCGTTGTTTTCCTGCCGAGTTTATCCTCTATCCACGCCTTGTAATTGCTGAGTTCCCGCTTTGCTTCCGGTGTCAGAAAAGTTATTTGCCGTACGCCTTTGTATTTCCCGTGTCCGTGGCCTTTTAGCAGTTCTGGTCCTATGTTTATGCACGGCAGGTCTTTCGTTTCCCAATCTTCTTCGAGGTGCCCCCAGGTTAAGTGGCTCAGTGTTTCCTTCGCAATTCCGGTGGATGTCACGAAGGGGATTAGTGCGCGGTCTCGCGGGTTTAAAGCGAAGTTCCAAAGTTTTCGGAAGTCGCCTTTGCTCTGCGCGTTGTAGGGCTTAACTTTTTCGAGGTCGACGACGCCCGACGCCTTCGCCAAGTCGCGATAGGACCACTTAAAGAAGCTCTTGACTGCAATCGCCGTGGTATATTTCTGTGAGTTCTTGTAACCTTCGGTTTCCCCGCAGAAGTCGTCCAGCATTTTTTCAACTGTGTTCGGCGCTGGCTTAATGGTCGCGTCTTTTTCCTTAAGCGCCAGAAGCTCAGGCGGTGTTTTCTTCGCCCATTCGCAGAAGTGGTGGAAAGATAAGGCGCTCTGCTCTTTCTTCTGGAGTTTCGTTAGCCATCTTGTGACTTCGGGGTATTGGTTCGCCCAGAGTTCTAGTACGTTTCTTCGTGTTATGTGTTCCGTCATATTTTTTTCCTCCTTCTTTCGGCTTACGGCGCTTATTCGAGACGAGTTCTTGCTCGGCTGCTCGAATTTTTCGCTTCGGTTAGCCAAGTATCCTAAAGGCGTCGCGTTACTTAAGTGTTAGGTTTTAGTGCGCTTCTTTGATTAAAACCTTCCTATCTGGAACAGAAATTTCCGCTCTCTGACGTGTCGGGCGCGCTAGAAAGGGTTTGCGGGAGAGATGTCGCTAGATTTCTCGCGTTTGATTAAGATCTTCCTGTCCTCATATGTACTACACGTAGCGGATGCGTATCGTTTGTAAAGATTCAGGATTCGGGGAGAGAATATTCTTGAATGAACCGTAAAGTTTATATAGCTAAACGGTGCACGTGGATAGCTACGCGGAATCGAACGTTCTCCTTTCTACCAAATCATGAAGAATCACGACGGTTCTGCGAAAAAGTTTGAGGCGAAAAGGATTGAGTAAAAAAGAAAGCGGTGTTCGCCAACGCTTAATCGACAAGTGTCCCGAGTGCGCTAGTTCTAACCTTGTTCACGATTACGATACCGGAGAGACCGTTTGCGGCGATTGTGGGCTCGTTCTCTACGAGCAAATGATGGATAAAGGGCCAGAATGGCGCGCTTTTACGCAGGAAGAGAAAGCATCGAGAAGCCGTGTTGGAGTACCAACGTCATACTCAGTTCACGACAAAGGCTTGTCAACAGCCATAAGCCAAGTTGACCGAGACGCCTTCGGCAGAAAACTCCCACTATCTACACGTCTACAGATGTGGCGCCTACGAAAATGGCAAATAAGATCACGAGTTCATTCATCAATCGACAGAAACCTTGCCCAAGCCATGGCCGAACTCGACAGGCTGTCAGACAAAGTGTACATTCCACCACCGATAAAAGAAAAGGCGGCAGTAACCTATCGCAAGGCACTCGACAAAGGTCTAGTAAGAGGAAGGTCAATCGCCGCCATAGCAGCAGCAGCACTCTACGCCGCGTGCCGAGGAACCGGTACGCCAAGGACACTGCGGGAAATCGCTGAAGCAAGCCTCGTTGACAAGAAGGACGTTGCCAGGTGCTACAGACTCTTACTGAGAGAACTTGAAGTGCACATGCCAATAGCAGACCCGTTGACCTACGTCTCGAAAATTGCTGAGAGAACCGGAATCTCTGGCAGGACTCAGGGAATAGCCATTGGAATCCTAAGGGAAGCCAGGAAAAGGAGGGCAGCAGCCGGAAAAGACCCGATGGGTCTTGCAGCTGCATCGCTATACATTGCATGCTTGAAGAACAACGAAAAGAAGACGCAGAAAGACATAGCTGAAGCAGCCGGTGTGACCGAGGTCACTGTGCGAAACCGCTATAAAACGTTGAAAAAACAGTTGAATCTTGAACTTCCCGAATAACCGGCTTTTCTTTTCGGTTACCCTTCTTCTTTTTCAAGCTCCATAACCAATGGACCGAGATACTTGCAGTGGTCGCACTCGTAACGTTTTGTGGTCAGAAAAACATCAGTGGTGTAACATACGTGAATTTCGGGGCTTCCACATCGTGGACAATAGATCTTTGACGGTTGCCGGCGTCTTGCCGTTTTCAACACTTCACGTAGGTCACGAATCAATCCCATGCTGTCTCTGCACCTCTAACGCCGTGGTTATTGCAGCTCAATGTTCTCTGCTGGATAGCCGAGCTTCACCAAGAACTGGCGAACCCGTTCGCGATGGTCTCCCTGAAGCATAATTTGACCATTCTTCGCCGTTCCGCCGCACGCACAGTAACCCTTCAGGTTCTTGGCAATTTGCGGCAGATCGCTGTTTTTTTCATCAATACCGTCCACTATCGTCGATGGTTTGCCAAATTTGCGTGTTTCGAGGCGTATGCGGATTCGTTGTTGTTCTTTCTCGATTTCACCACAAGCGCATAAGTCCTTCGGTAGCCCGCACGTGGAACAAATTTCAGCCATTATGCTCACTCGTAGAATCGCTATTGGGGTATATAAGATTTTCAAGTCGTATATTGAAAAACCAACTCGATTCGACGCACTCTGCAAAAGAACCGTCGGCCACGCCCATTCATCAAGATTGCCCGTTCTTCCAAGTTGACCGAATTCCTATGGATAAATTTCTCATTGCGCCGGCTTGGAAAGACGAGAAACCTTAAAGACCAACAAAACCCGGCACTCACCGAATCTCTCGGGGAATAGAGGTAGACTTAAAAGCCATCATTGAACGCATATTTGCTAATCGACCATAGAGGAGTGTGCAAATGCAAAACCGCCCAGCCATCGTTGGCGCTGGAAGAACACGCTTCGGAGAACACTACGAAAAACAACCTGAAAAACTAATCGAAGAAGCTTGGCTCAAGGCTTCAACCGAAGCCAACGTAGAACGCAAAGATCTAGAAGCGTGTTACCTCTCAGATTATTTCCTTCCAATAACGAACAAGCTCGGGTTAGAGGAAGGCTTCCTCTCCGAATTGACGGGGCTTCACGCCCCCATGGAGGTCACGCGCTCATTCGGCTCTGCCCTCTCAAACGCGTGCAACGCCATTCAAGCTGGAAAACACAACATGGTCCTAGTAGGCGGAATCGAGAAGATGACGGACCGCTGGGACAAAATCCGCGACGACCTCATGCTTCTTGAAGACCCATGGAGCTACTACGCAGGATGCACCCCAGAAGCCAACCATGAACTGATGCTAAGAGCCTACATCAAGAAGTACAATCTCAAAGGGGAAGAACTTGAGAAGCTCCAGGTAGCCCTGGCCCAGATTTCAGTCAAGAACCATTATCACGGATCAAAGAATGAATATGCGCAGTATCAAAGAAAGATAACCGTAGAACAAGTCTTGAATGCAAGAAAAGAGGCAAACAAACAGTTAGGACTTTATGATTACGCACCGATCTCCGATGGAGCGGCCATCCTCATCCTGACAAGCGAAGAAGTTGCAAAGAAATATGCAAAGAGACCGATTTACGTTCTAGGATCATCTTCGGCGACAGATTACTTGACGTATCCGGCAAGAGAAGACAGGACGCATTTCTTGGTAATTCGGAACTCCATGAAAAACGCTTTGAAAACTGCAGGAAAAAGCCTAAGGGATATCCAAGTTGTTGAACTCTACGATCAATCAACAGTCATGGAAATGGTCTCGCTTGAGGACATGGGTTTCTGCGAACCGGGAACGGCTTGGAAAAGCATCAACGAAAGCTGCAAGGATTATAAAGGCTACTACGAGCTCCAAGGTCACAAACTTTTCGTAAACATGAGCGGCGGGTTGAAAGCCGACGGCAACCCATTGGGAGCCAGAGGCGGCGCGGAGATATTTGAAATCGTTAATCAATTGAGGGGCGAAGCCGGCGAACGTCAAGCCAAAAGCGACCGAGAATTGAATTGTGGTTGCGTCCTAGAGCTCGAAGGCTTCGGAACCAAAGGTTACGTGTATATTCTGGGGACGGACTGATTTTGAGCAGTGAACCAATAGAGAGAAGAGTCTCATACCTCGGCGACAGGTTAAGAGGAAACCGCTGCCTCATATGCGGAAAAGAATACTTCGAAATCAGAGATTATTGCGGCAGTTGCGGAAGAAAAAGCTACGGGAAAATGGTTGAAACCGACCTCTTCTACGATAAAGGCACGCTCGAAGTGTGCACGCTCGTCAACGAACCCACCAACAAGTTCACAAAACTCGGCAACTACATTTACGGCATAGTGTCCTTCCACGATGGAAGAATACGCGTTCCAGGGAGAATCACCGATCGCATGCCGAAGTGCAACGAGAACGTTGATTTCTCATCTCTTGAAGGAAGAAGCGTCGTACCGCGATTTAGAAGACGATACTCGGTCGAAAAAGGCGACGTCATCCCCACTATTTCACTCACCTTCACGTTCTCAGACGAATACTATCCACACCAAGAATACAAGATCACAAAGCCAAAGAAAGAATACGATTCGCCCGGCATAGTCGGATATGGAGTCTACGCTTCAAAATTCAGAATCAAAGAAGGAAATATCGAACGGTCTGTTCCCTTCATAGACGAAGATTCCATTACAGCTGCTGTTGAAGCCGGAAAACTCGCGCTTATCCATTCAGGAGTTCCCAGTTCACAAATCGGAAAGATTTACGTCGGTTCTGAATCAAACCCTTATGCCGTCAAACCAATAGCGTCGAAGGCTGCACAAGTCCTAAGACTTGGGGAAGAAGAGGAAGACATTCAAGGAGTCGATGCGGTCGACACAGAGTTCGCCTGCAAGGCGGCTACAAGCATGTTCAAAGACGCGGTCTCACTCGTTGCATATCCCAAATCAAACATAGATTACGCCATGGTCACAGGAACCGACAACTCGCAGGCTGCGCCCAGAGACTGCCCTGGGGGAGAATTGGACTTGTTCGTGGGGTATGGTGCAGCATCCTTCATATTCGGCAAACACGACGTCATCGCCGAGGTTGAAGGTTGGTACTCGTGCACTTCAGATACACCGGATTTTTGGAGAAGAGACGGTGAACCATATCCGAGCCATGGTGGAAGATTCACCGGAGACCCGGCGTATTTCAAACATGTGAGGAAATCATCAAAGAAGCTGATGGAAAAACTGAGCCTGAAGAACACCGACGTGGATTATTTCGTGGCACATCAACCCAACGTTCAATTTCCGATAAGGATCGCCAAAGAGCTCGGCTTCAAAGAAGACCAGTACCTGCCAATGCTTCAAGTGGCAAAGTTTGGTAACACGTACTCTGGCGCGTCGCCAGTCGGCTTAGCGGCGGTGTTAGATGTAGCGGAACCAAACGACCGAATACTGATGGCGAGCTATGGTTCGGGAGCAGGAAGTGATGCTTACTCCCTGATCGTGACAGAGCAGATTCTTGAGAAGCGACCAAACCAGAAACTCACGGTGAAATATCAAGCAGAAAACCCGTTCCTCGAGTACGTGGACTACACAACGTACAGACGATTGAAAACGGGGATGTAGAAAACAATTAATAACCCCTACACAATTTAACTGCGGAGTTTAATAGGTTGCAGATACCAAACATTCTCGAAGTCATCTACGCTCCTCGAAAAGCGTTCAAAAAAGTCGCCGAACACCCGACGATAATAGCGCCCATTCTCGTAATACTTATCTATCTCGTGGCAAACGTGGGATACTTCTACATAAGCGCGTCCAAGGTGAGCCTCGAACAGACTGTGCCTGCAGGCCTTTTGGAAAGCGAATGGACACAAAACAGCACGCTGTGGACAACCCAGACAGGCGTTCAAATCTCGCAAAGCGATGACTTCGTCAACGGAACAGGGTACCTGGCTTCCCAATACTATGGCAACTCAAGTCTAGCCTTCTCCACGACCAACAATACCCAACTTTCGATGGAGATACTGAACACGGGCACTGTCAACTGCTCCAACCCAGATGGTTATAACAAGCTGTCTTTCAGATTGAAATTTACTGACCCCTCAACCAAACCCACTAACGTCTTAATCCGAATGTTTTCTGCAAATTCTTCAGACAACTTCTACAAGAGCGTGAATTCGGATTTTTCAGGTTCAACTGCCGGCACATGGAACAACGAAACAATCACGCTAGCATCTGAAGACTGGTCGTCGAGCAGCCAGAGTGCGGATTGGAGCAGCATCACAGGCTTAAGGCTGGAATTCACGTGGTCCCAAAGCTCGAACATAACGGTTCTTATCGATGGGCTGTTCTTCCACGGTCCATTTAAATCTTGGATGGACATTTACGGCACGAGTTATCTGCTAAACGTCGCATTTTCCAGCGTGATGCAGTTTACGATAACATGGATCATTCTCAGCGGGTTGATCTATTTGCTGTCCAAGTTTCTGGGCGGAACTATGGTCTGGAGGATCGTGCTGATGGCGGTCGGAGTGGCTCTTATCACAATGGTTATGATGGCAATCTTGAACGCTGCGGGATCCTCCGCCCTGTCAAACTTGAAGTACCCATTCGAACTCACTGCTGGTTTCAAAGGAGAAGCGGCCGCTGACGCCGCATACAACAAGATATCAGACCAGATGTTCATTCCAGACATAGTCGGGCGATACGGGTGGATAGCAATTCAAATTTGGACAGCAATCCTCTGCTCGATTGTGGTCCACGTTCTAGCGGCGTTCACCTGGACAAAAAGCGTCCTCGTCGGAGCCTTAGCCTACGTGATTAACCTAATAATAGGCACATTCTTGTTCGGAATATGAGTCAGCAAGAAAGGCAACCAAACTCAACCCTGTCGAAGCCTCACGCTATGAATAAATCCTGCAGCTAGCAAAATTTATATTGGCGAAGGACTTTTCTGCAAGTAATCAGTCTTGACGGAGACTCAAGTGTCAACCGCGGCACAATGGGTTTTTTCGTGAAAAGGCTGGTTCCGCGAATAGGACGAAAACACAAGATGCCACGAAGGCTACCACACAAGACCAAGAACGCACCGAGAAAGCCAAGAAGGTTCGGAAGCAAAAGCAGGTATCGTCCAAGTGGACCGTTCTTGCAGACGAGACCGGTCAAAGAGAATCAGGAGATAGAGGTTGTCATAGACGACATTGGAAGCAGGGGCGACGGAGTAGCCAGAATTGAAGGTTACCTCATCTTCGTTCCGCGTTGCAAAATCGGAGAACGAATCACGGTCAAAATCAGATCAGTGAGCGAAAAATTCGCTTTAGCGGAAAGAAAGACGTGAGTTGAGAACGTGAGCGTAAAAATCAAAGAACTTCGAGATGGAATGAAGCGCATAAACATAAAGGGCACTGTAACAGAAAAATCCGATCCGCGCGAAGTCACGTCAAGATTCAAAGACCAGACGTACCGCGTTTCCACAGCCATAATGAGCGACGAGACGGGTACCATCAAACTGACACTCTGGAACGACCAGATCGAAATGGTCAACGTCAACGATATCATCAGGATCGAAAACGGCTACATTACAAGCTTCAGAGGCGAAATCCAACTCAACGTTGGAAAATTCGGTACTCTCATAGTAGAGTGACCTGTCGAAGCCCTAACCGATTTCTACAATCTATTTTTTCTTGAAAAGCAGCCAGTTCTTCCCGCCCTTCAGCCTCAAGAGAACGTACGTTCCATCGAGTCTGCGGCCATGTATCTCTACTATCAACTTGTCTTCCTTCCGGTCTACTAGCGTGTAGGTTCCTTTGTCCCATATCTCTACTTTTCCTGCGCCGTATTCTCCTTCAGGGATGCTCCCTTCGAAGGTTGCGTATTCCAACGGGTGATCCTCAACTTGTACGGCAAGTCTTTTGATTCCTGAAGTGCTCGGAGGTTCTTTGGGAACAGCCCAACTTTTCAGCGTCCCATCCATTTCAAGGCGCAGGTCGTAGTGAAGATGCGAAGCATGGTGTTCTTGAACCACGTAGATGTTCCCAGTTTTGCCGGAGACTTCACTCTTAGGCTCGCTGGTTTTTTCGAAATTTCTCTTGTGTTCATACTCCTTTAAGCTCAAAGCATGTTTCCTCCAAGAGTCCGCGTCTGAATCAGGAAGTCTTCAGTTCTTCGAAGAACCCAGTCAGATCTGCGTTTGGAATGCCAGCATCGTCGCTGATTGATTGTCTCGCAGGCGGGTCGCTAAAGTAGAAGGGTATTCTGTGCTGAATCCTTTCCAGGAAGGTAGGCTCTAATCCGTTACTGTAGAAAACGCCGATTGGAATTCTGTCACCCCATTCTTCCGCCTTGCTCAGAGCCGCCATCTTTTTGCCGAAGTCTTCCGCCACGTTGCCTACAACAGGGTCGAAACCTGTTTCCTCAAGCTTATAGAGCCTCGGCTGCGGTTTGCCTGTCTTCGGGTCCACCCTGTCTTCTCCAGAATACCATTCCTTCGTGTTTATGTCGTTGTAAGTTGGGCAAGGCTGAAGAACATCTACGAATGCCAACCCCTTGTGTTTGACCGCCTGAACCACGATATCTTTCAGATGTCTGACATCATAAGCGTACGATCTTGCCGCAAACGTGTAGCCGGAAACGATTGCCAAGGCGATCGGGTTCACTGCCTGGTTTATGTTCGGTCTCGGAATGGCTTTCGTTTTCACGCCAAGTTTCAAAGTAGGGGATGCTTGCCCTTTCGTCAGACCGTAAACTCCGTTGTTGTGAATGATATAGGTAATGTCCAAGTTTCGCCTTCCAGTGTTGACGAAATGTCCTGCGCCTATACCGAGCCCGTCACCGTCTCCGCCGATCGCGATTACCTCAAGATCCGGGTTGGCAACTTTGATTCCCAAAGCAAACGGCAGAGTCCTGCCGTGAAGCGTGTGAACGCCGTTCACCTTGATGTTGTGCGGTTCCTTGCCTGAGCAGCCTATGCCTGATACGAGCACAACTTGATGGGATTCCAACCCTAATTCGGCGAAAGCCATTTGCAGCGCTGTCATTATGCCAAAGTCCCCGCATCCGGGGCACCAGTCGGCGAACACGTCCGTCTTGAAGTCCGAAGGTTTAAGAACCATACGTTAACACCTGCCTTTCCTCAGCTTGACTAAGCAAAATCCTTTTCAGAGCATCGTAAACCTCGGTCGTGGACATCGGCCGCCCGTTGTACTTCAGCACACGAAAGTTCGCCGCGATTCCCGTTTCCTCCTTCACTATTTCTGCGAGCTGTCCAGAATAGTTGTTCTCGACTGTGATTACTCTTTGAGCAGGTTTCAAAAGGCCTGCCACCTGTTCCTTGGGAAGCGGGTGAATCATCCGAATTTGGAGGAACCCAACGGCGAAGCCTTCACCGTTCAATCTATTGATTGCCTCGATGATGGCGCCTTTCGGTGAACCCCAACTGATGACCATGTTCTTTGAGTTCTCGCTGCCGAAGACATTCAGTTTCTCTCCAACAGGTATTTCTTTATCAGCCGTTTCCAGCTTCTTCATCCTCTTTTCCATCATCATGTTCCTGTTTTGAGGCTCTTCGCTGATATGTCCCTCTTCATTGTGCTCATCGCCAGTGTACCATTGAACGCCGTTTTTCGTGCCCAAGAAAACTCTCGGAGAAACCCCGTTTTCTGTGAAACGGAAACGTCGATACTCTTGATCCTGAAGGTCACTTTCGCTGAGAATTGCACCTCGCTCGATCTTAAATTGCCCGTTGTCGAAAACCTCGTAGGTCTGGGAACTGTTGGCTAACGCTTTGTCAATGAAATGAATCACGGGCATCTGGTACTTTTCTGCGTAGTTAAATGCCAAAGCCGCGTCGTAGAAACATTCTCTGATGTCGCCGGATGCGAGCACTATCCTCGGAAAGTCCCCGTGGCCCGCGTGAACGGCAAACTGCAGGTCCGACTGTCCGAAGCGCGTGGGCAGACCGGTAGCAGGAGCTCCACGCTGATAATACGTGATCACAAGCGGTACTTCACAGTTGCCCGCCCAGCTCAGACCTTCAACCATCAAGGAGAAACCAGGGCCAGACGTCGAGGTTGCGGCTCGAGCTCCCGCCAAAGCAGCTCCCGAAGCAGAGTTCACGGCTGCTATTTCATCCTCAGTCTGAATGACAACTATCGACGCCTCACCGTCTCTTTTCTTGAAAATCTCATGTGCCTCTAAATATTCACTTTCGTCTGCGGCAGGCGTGATCGGATAGTAAGTCTGGATTCTGCATCCGCCAAGAACTTTGCCCAACGCTACGGCTTGGTTTCCTGAAATGAAAATTCTTTCCTCCTCTACGTTGCGCCTTTCAAGGTTGTGCGGAAAATTGTTCTTGAAAGACTGTTGCGCATAATCGTAGGCTTCGTTGAGCGCAACGATGTTCATGGCAGCGACTTTGGGCTTGTCGGAAAAAACCGCCTCGATGGCCTTTTCAACCAGTTCTTTCTCATAATGCAGAAGGGAAAAAGAGACGCCTACAGTCAGAATGTTCGTCATTCGCGTCAGGCTACTGATTTTTTCGATTTTCAGCTTTGCGCCTACTTGCTTCAGCAAATCCATGTACGGGATGAGAAACACGCGGACTCCCCTCTTCTGAGCCGCGTCAAGAGAATCGGTCAACGTTTCTCCGATGGCTTTTTGGCTCATTTCTTTCCGAAGCTGATCCTTGTACTCGTATGGCAGTGTGGGAATGTTGAAGACATTCGTGTTAATTTGGTCCCTGTCAACGATCACTCCGCCGTCATTAGTCACTTCGTCCAAATGCCTTACAACTGTCTCAGCGTCGAATGCGGCAAGCAAGTGCACATCATTCACGTTAGCCTGGACTTCTGAGTCTGAGACGCGCATGTGGAAGTAACTGTGAAGCCCTTTGATGTTGGAATGATACTCTCTCTTGCCATAAACGTACAGGCCACCATAACCGCAGGCTCTGCCGAAAATGTTAGCTGCAGAATCAACTCCTGCCCCTTGAGGCCCACCTGCCATCCAATTCACTTCTTTCATCAAACTCCTCCAAACCGAAATTTCCAAACTGAAACAAAACCGTGTCTCACAGTCAACCACCCGTCGACTTGTCGTTCCCTATGCAGCAATGGCAATCAGAGGATTCACCACAGTAAGGGCAAACGCACTTGCAGTCGTCAATTGGATAACCGCAATTCTGACAAATCGGCACGTCTTCTTTTCGTTTCATGACAATCATCCAACCTCTTCTATGGGAGAACCTGTGAAATTAAGCTTTTTCAAAATGTGATAATCGCTGAAGCAAATTACATTTGACTAAAAAAGGGGAGAGAAAGCACGCAAAAAAATCTTATATCTAAGTAATTGTTTCTTTCTGAGTAGAAGTTGTGATTATTCATGGCTGTCAAAACAACAACAGGATATATAGACTTGCTAAACAAAGCGGTCGAACGTGAAATTGCTGTTTCACTCCAGTATATACTTCAACATGCAAAAATGGAAAAGCTCGTGCGCAGAACAATCCCTGAAAACATCCTTCTGGACAAAACCACCTATGACGCCGTTGGAAAATTCCTAAGAGAAATTGCCATCCAAGAAATGAAACATGCCGCAAGCATAATAGCGCGTATTTACTATCTTGGAGGAAAAGCAACCACTAAATCCGGCAAACCTAACATTGGCAACAGCATAAGCGAATTTGCCAAACTAGGCGTAAAAGCTGAAGAAGAAGCGTTAACGCTTTACCGCCAAATCATCGAGACTTCCGGGAAAATGGGCGATTGGGAAACACGTGGACTCTTCGAGAAAATCTACGGTGAAGAAGAAGGACACTTATTCAAGTTCCAAGAATACATGAAATTCCAAGACGAGAAAGAAGAGCCAAGCAAAGTGCCTTTGCCTAAATGGCGCAAAATATACACAGACGATTACTTTGCCCTCTTAAACAAGGCTGTTGCAGCGGAAATCACCGGAATAGTCCAATACACAAATCAACATGAAAAAGCGGTTTTTCTTGAACTTCGAATGAAGAACACACCGCTAGAAACTATAACTGAAACCAACAAAGCCAACGTAGTAAGCAAGATACTGAAAGAAATCTTCATGCAAGAAATGGATCACTTAGAAAAAATCAGCGAAAGAATCTATTTGCTTGAAGGCGAAGCAACAACCAATCCAGAACCGCTTCCAGTTGTCGGCAACACGGCTATGGATTTCCTAACGTTGGATCATGCATTGGAAAGTAGCGCAATATCGCTGTACCGCCAAATCATCGCTGAAGCACTCAAACGGGGCGACACAACAACAAGACGCATGTTCGAAGACATAATAATTCAAGAAGAAGATCACTTCTGGACATTCGATGACTTCGTTAGATAAAACAAAAATCCCCTTTTTTATCGAAAATTTTAGGCGCGCGCTTGATGAACTTAACTATCTTTGTATTCTGTAGTTTCTAAATACGATTTAAACGTGACTCGTATTATTGTCAAACATCAATTTCAAAATGCCTATACGCTTCTTTCACTATAGCTGCATAGCAGAAGGCGCTAAAATTGCCGAAAAAAGAGCGGAAATCATACTAAACTTACTTGCAAACCCCCATTTTATGACAGAACATATATACACACAATCGGACAATCTGAAATCCAAGGCGAAAAGAAATGGAAAAGACACTAGACAACTTGAAAAACGCCTTCGCAGGCGAGTCGCAAGCAAACCGACGCTATCTGGCCTTCGCGCAGAAAGCTGATGAAGAAGGACACCCACAGGTGGCCAAACTATTCAGGGCTGCGGCCGAAGCAGAGACTGTTCACGCCATGAATCACATCAGGGTCATCGGAGAAGTGAAACCCACCGCAGAAAACCTGAACGCTGCAGTAAGCGGAGAGACTTTTGAATTCAAACAGATGTATCCAGGATACGTTAAGACTGCAAAAGAGGAAAAAAACAATCAAGCAACATGGAGTTTCAACGTGGCCAACCAAGTCGAACAGATACATGCCAACCTGTTCACGAAAGCAAGCAACATGCTGAAAACCGGCAAAGAGCCACCGACAGCCGAATACTACGTCTGTAGCATTTGCGGAAACACTGTTGAAAACGAACCGCCAGAAAAATGTCCTGTCTGCGGGAACCCGAAATCAAAGTTTTTCAGAGTAGCCTAATACTCTTCTCAAAAACACAACCTTTTTTATTTCCACCCTTGGAAACCAGTGTAAACAGAACTAAAGTTGCGGATGAATGAAAAATGAACATCAAGACGCCCAAGGAATTCTTCGAAAGAACCTTGCCAGAAAAGTTTGACCCCGCCAAAGCCGGAAACCTCGACGCTGTAATCCAGATGAATTTGACCGGTCCAAACGGAGGAGACTGGACGATAACCGTGAAAGACCAAAAAATGGTGATCAAAGAAGGAAATGAACCGTCTCCTAGAATATCAGTAAAGATGGCGGATACCGACTTCGTCGACCTGCTCAACGGCAAGCTCAACGCCGTAAGCGCGTTCATGTCCGGCAAGATTCAGTTTAAAGGAAGCATGTCTCTTGGGCTAAAACTCATCGACGTTGGGATCCTATGAAGCTGAGAAGCTAAAGAACCGGAAGATCAGAAGCGCGATTTGTTCGAAAGCAGAAACTGAACCCTTGGCGCGCGAGGCAACGGAACACTCAAATACGGCTCCAGAAATAATGCTCACTCCGCAGGATGGACTTGGGGTAAGCGACTTGTTCAAGTTCAACATGGAACAGAAGATCTTCGACATAGCCGGTGTGAAGGTTGGGGGTCAGCCGGGGCAGCTTCCGACGGTGATGGTCGGCAGCATATTTTACCATAAAGACAAGATTGTTACGGACCCGAAGACCGGAACTTTTGAGAAGAATAAAGCAGAAGAAATTTTGAAGGTAGAAGAGGAAATGTCGGCAAAGACTGGAAATCCCAGAATGGTCGACGTATGTGCTTCTTGGCCTGACGCATTTCCGAAAGAGATAGAGTTCGTGGCGAGCATGATTTCCGGTCCGTTCACGATAGATGGAACGACGACTGAAGTCAGGTTGGCTGGTGCCAAGTATGTTTATCAGGCGGGTTTGTCAGACAGGGTGGTCTACAACTCTATTACTCCTGATATTCGAGAAGATGAGGTTACTGCCATTCGAGAAGCTAAGATCAAATCGGCTTTGCTGCTGGCTTTGAACACGACGAACCCGACGATTGCTGGAAGGCTCGCTGTGATCGATAGGTTGCTGGAGAAAGCAAAGGCAGCCGGCATAGAGAAGATGCTGGTCGACACGACGGTGTTGGATCTGCCGGATCCTGGGCCAGCTGGAAAGACCGCGTATTTAGTTAAGGAGAAGTATGGTTTGCCTTGCGGATGTGGGGCTCATAACGCCGTTGACATGTGGCATAGGCGGAAGAAGCTTGACCCAGATGCGCATTTGGCGGCGAGCGTGGTTGCCAATGTGTTGCCGATTATAATGGGGTCGAGCTTCATGCTTTACGGTCCGATTCAGAGCGCATCAAGGATGTACGTTCCTATTGCGGTGGCCGACGCGTACATAGCTTACACGATGATGCAGGAATACAGGTGTAGGCCATTGACGAACACGCATCCGATATTCAAGATATTCAGAACATGAGACGAGCCTCAAGCTGGTCAACGCTTTGCTCGTTTTTGAGGTCTCTAACAGCCTACCCCCCTCCCCCCCTAGGTTTTTGCTTCAGACAGCACTACAGCGAAGTCGCTGTGCGATAACGAGCAAGGAGCGTTGGAAGGGCGCTTAGAAAAATTGTAAACTTATATAACCAGCGCTCGGCCGTTTAGACATGTCTGAAAATTTGAGGAAGAACGCTAAAATGGGGCCTTCTAATAAAGTTGGGTTGATAAAGCCTTCAGCCATACGAAAAATGCTTGAGCTCTCAGCAAGAACGCCAAACGTGGTCCATCTGGAACAAGGAGAGCCTAACTTCACTACTCCCGAACACATATTGACTGCGGCAAGTGAAGCCATGAAAAAGGGTTTCACGCATTACACAGAGATCAGCGGAACGCTGGAACTTCGTCAGGCAATCGCTGAAAAGCTTGAAAGAGACAACGATATTCAGGCGGATCCTCGGACAGAAGTTACGGTGACCTCGGGCTCTCAGGAAGCAATGTTCGATGCCGCCTTGGGGCTTCTGAACCCGGGTGACGAAGCTTTGGTCATTGACCCGTATTACCCCGCGTATTTTGAAGACACTCTCCTCGCAGAAGCTGTCCCAGTCACGGTTCCATTGAACTCAGAAAACGACTACAGAATTGAGGCCGAAGCTCTGGAGAGCAAGGTAACAAGCAGGACAAAGATGATCTGGATGTGTAATCCGTCTAACCCAACGGGTCATGTCTTCACGAGACAAGACCTAGAGATATTGGCTGACGTCGCGAAGAAACATGACTTGATAGTCTTTACAGACGAGATTTATGAGAAGCTAATCTATGAGGATGCAAAACCGGTCAGCATTGCCTCTCTTCCTGACATGCGGGACAGGACGGTCACCGTGAACGGATTCTCGAAAGCCTACGCAATGACTGGATGGAGAATAGGCTACATGGTAGCCGAGAAGAAACTGGCAGCCGCACTTTGCACATTGCATTACTACACAACGTTGTGTCCGAATATCATATCGCAAAAAGCAGCGTTAGCCGCTTTGACCGGCCCTCAACGATGCGTTCAGAACATGCTTGCCGAGTACAAGAAAAGAAGAGAACTGACAATGAACGAATTGGAGAAACTGGACGACGTTTCTTGTTCGAGACCAAAAGGAGCGTTCTACGTTTTTCCAGACTTCTCAAGAATCGAAGAATCTGATGAAAAGCTCGCTATCGAGATCCTGGAGAAAGCGGGAGTCGTAACGGTGCCAGGGTCGGGTTTCGGAACCGCAGGAGAGGGACATCTGAGAATATCCTACTCTGCAGAACAAGAACAAATCAGGGAAGGCATGAATCGAATAAGGTCTTATCTGGAGTCCAGGACCTAGATTCTATTGTGAGCGCATTCTTTTCACGATTCGATTGACTTGAAGTGTTTCTTGAATATTTCAGGAATATCTTTGGGGTTTTTGAGTACGTATATGCCTTCCATTGCCGACAGCTTTCTTGCGTTCTCTGCATCTTCTTTTCGTACACGCAGTCTGAGGTTGCCGCCGCCTGGCAGTTGCGTAACCACTGTTCCTTCTTGAAAATCAGATGGCATAACGTAAACTGGAACGTTGGCTTTCAACGCCATTATTGCTGAATTGCACAGCAACGTGTCGCATATTCCCACGGAAATCTTGGCCACCGTGTTAGAAGTTGCAGGAGCAATCAGAAGGAACTCGAATTTTCCAGTTTGGAGGTATCCAGCGAGAAAGGGCGAGTTCGGGCCGACTTCAACGTGGACTTTCTCGAAATTCTTTTCAAGTCTATCGTGCAGTTTGTACCATTTGGTGACTTGTTCTCCTGCTTTTGACAGATACACCCTTATGTCGGCTTGTTTTTCATATTTGTCTTTCACTTTGTTCATTTCTTCTATTGTCTCTTCAAGCCTGTCGCCGCAGCCAGTGATTCCCCAGGCTACCTTCTTTTTCTTCTCGACACGTACGGCATCGACGTTCATGGTGAAATTCTACACCTCTTTATTCGTTTCGTTGTCCTTGAGGGTTTCAACGAATCTTTTCAGCGTTTTCCTCAGGCTCCTGAATCCTTCCTCGTCAAGTTTGACGCCCTTTAAGGTGTCTTTTGACCAAAAAGTGGCGCCTAAATTAGCTCCAAACGCCCCTCCACCCACGGGAATCACGCCGTTCAAAATGTAGAACGTCAGAATCTGCTGAATAGCGAGTTCCTGTCCTCCGATTCTGTCTCCGCCAACAGCAATGGCCACGCCGACCTTATTGCGAAAGACATCTTTATCTGCGGCGAAAAGGGCTCTGCACCTGTCCATTATAGTTTTTGTCTGTGCACTCAACCCTCCATTATAGACGGGTGTGGCAAAGACAAATCCCTCTGCATTTCTGAGCAACGGATACAAGAGTTGCATGTCATCATTCAGCTTGCATTCCTTGTGTTTCAAACAATAGTCGCAGTGCTGGCAGAAGCCGATGTTCTTGCCCCTCACACTGAAGAATTCGGTGACGAACCCAGCGTCTTTGAGAACGTCAAGGGCTTTTGTCAAGATATATTCTGTTGCTTGTTTTCTTGGGCTTCCGCAAACGCCGAGAATCATATCTCATCGTATGAACTTTATTCATGTGATGATGAATAAAGATTGCTGAGACCACTTGACTGGAAATCGGTGTTCTATTCGATTTCGCTTGTTTTTGGGAAGTTTGCCTTTATTTTCGCCAGAAACTTGTTTTCAAAATCGAGGGCTTCCATCGTGTCGGTTATTTCTTCAACGTCTTCTTCATCGTATTTGGCAGGTTTCCCGGTAAGCTCGTCGAGGGCGAGTCCGCATGAGTATATCATTACGCCGTCTTTTGAAGGAGAGATAACCACATGTACTCCTGACCGCTGTGCCGCTTTGATATATTGTTGGATGCTGAACGGGTACAGCAGGGTTCTCAGAGTCAACGGGACAAGAGCGCCTTCTCCGGCTAGAACGGTTGTGTCCCCATCTGATGTTTTGTCGGTTTTCATGGTTTTCAAACCCATTTCCTTGAACGCTCTTTGGCACGCTGAGGCAACGTCATCGACTTTCGCATCGGGAACTAGAAGCTTCCTCTCCAAACATACGCCTTCGTGAGCCATTTGCAAGAACACCAATGGCATTTGACTCTTCCCTTTCTTATTACGTTTTCCCAGCGAACGTTTGTTTGCAAGAGCCTGATCATGGAATTCTCCGGTGTCTGACCTTCCGTGTCTGTTGGGTTGAACGCTATTTATAAAAGGAGAGTCATCCTTTCATACAGCCATAGAAGCCTGAAAAAAGATGGTCGAGAATCCGGAAGCAAAACAACCGCTACCGCCACCTGAAAAACTGTTGATAGATGACCCGTCTAACTTCCAGTTTCATGCGGCTTACCTGACTTATTCGGACCTTTTTGACAAAATAGCGAATCCTGAAACTAGAAAGCAGTTGAATGATAGTATTACGGTTTTGAAGGAAAGCGGAGGAGATTACGCGAGGTTTTACGAGAGCATTGACCGATTCAGGGGTGGAGATGTTGCTCAACAGGGTTTTGGCAGGGCTTTTATAAAGACGCAGAAGAAACGAGAGTGGCGAAGAAAGACACAGAAGCATGAAAGAATTTCGCGCCACAAGAAATAATTGTAGACGGGTTGCGATATATTTCGAAGGCTGAAATATCCTACTTATTCTAAAGTCTGCTTTAGATTGTTTTGAACCAGTCATCGCGGATGGTATTTGCCTTGGGAACACCTATCACTCGGCCCTTGAGATTTGTCTTCCAGTTTCCCCCGATCCACGGTGCCTTCGACGCGGGTGATGGAGTCGTTTACGTATTCGGGGGATTACACGAGAGCGAGATAGAAAACATCATAGTTCACGAGACCCTTCATTATGTTCTGCTCAGAGTGGCTGGAACAAGGGCAAGCCTCAAGCTGGACAACATATACACAATATTCGACAGTTAAATGCGGAAAGAGCGTAGACGTTCCTTCCAAAAACCTTCTACCGTTCGCGACTATACCGCGCGCGACGTCCATGGAACGACAAACCAGAAATATCTCCTCCTAGAACACAAGTCGTTTGTCACGCTGGAAGAAGAGTAGAATATGATCTTCATAAGAACTTTTTCGATTTCGGTGGCTCCTTTGCCTTTTGCGGGCACTTTTCCAGACAGCTTGGTAAGGAGAACGTAAAGAGAGAGCTGTTCGGGGTCCATTAAGGAGGACTAGAAGGCGGTCATAATTGAACCCAAAGCAGAAGTCAACAAGGCATGTCGCTAAACCACCGGTCGAAGTGTTTGATTACGATCCACAATGGCCAAAGATGTTCGACAGAGAGAAAGCACTGATTCTGAATGCCCTCGGAAACAAGGCCATTGGCATCGAGCATATTGGCAGCACTGCCGTTTCAGGCTTAGGTGCAAAACCGATCATCGACATCATGGTGGGCGTACACTGTCTTACCGATGCAAGACGGTGCCTCGGACCTCTTGAACGCATTGATTATGAATACGTTCCAGAGTATGAGGATTCAATGCCTGAAAGACGCTATTTTCGCAAAGGTCCGAACGAACCGAACAAGCACTACCATTTGCATATGGTCGAATATGACGGTGAATTCTGGAAGCGTTATCTGCTCTTTCGAGACTATTTGAGAAAGCATCCTAAGACCGCTTCCGAATATTTCAGACTGAAAAAGCAGTTGGCTGTCAAATACCGTTTGAACCGTGAGGGCTACACTGAAGCCAAAACGTCCTTTGTCAAGTCAATAGTTTCAAAGGCGAATTGAGAAAAACAGCAGGCGTGTTTAAGGTTGCGAAAGTCCATTCCTTTGAAGAAATGAATTCACTGCATTGACCAGACCATCGCAAGCCGCGTGTCTAACGTCTAGTGAGCCATCGATCTCCTGGCTTAGGGCATCTTTTTCAAATTCCTGAATCTGCCTCGAAACAGCTTGCTTTCTTGTCTCGTATTCGACTCGAACTTTTTCCTGTTCATTATTGAAGCGTTGCACCGCCGCTGCAAATTCGTCTTTGGCAACCGCAAGTCTTTGTCTTGCTTCTGCCTCTCTCCATGCCTTTGTGTTTTTCGAGATTCCTCTCAAGATACCCGTTTTCATTTGAACCAAGTGTTCCAATTCCCTTTTGATGTCTTCGATGTGGGCGGACAGCGTTTTGGTTTCAGCTTCTTGGCGCTTCTGGATCGTTTTCATTGCTGTTCCACTTTCCAGATTGACTTGTTCAAGAAGAGCCTTGCTGGTTGCCAGATTCTTCGCATTTTCTCCGCTCTGTTCTTCCCTATGCCGTCTCTTAGCGAGTTCAAGTTCGATGTTTGAGACGATCTGTGAACGTTCTTTCGCGAATTCGTCGTCCACGACAATTCCGGGGTCAGATTCGAACTCTGATAGAACGTTCTTGAGGCTTGTAAGCCAGAGGTTTAGTTGCTCACTGAAGGGAGACAGGACAAATCTCTGGTTTCCTAAATGAGTCAACGCGTTCAACGTTCTGTTCACGATTTCCTCTGGAGTTGGGGTTTGTCTCTGCTCGAGCGTGCTGAAGCCATGTAAGTGATGTTTAAACTTCTTGACTTTCGCTTTTTCGTGTCGCGGGATCCCGCGTCCGCGACCGGAATCTCGGGGCGAACCCCCGCGCTGTTGGTATCCCATAAACGAGACTCTAGCATTTGAGGTATTTATGGATAGACAAGCTGTGTTTGTCCAAGGGTCACGAAGAACACGGTTGAACATCAAGGCGACAAATGAACCAGCAATCTCGCTTCAATTTGATTTGTTATCGCAACTCGCGCTGGAGTTCTCCGAATGATATTTCGATTCGCATGCCTTCATTTTTGGGCGGATGTCGCAGTTTCTTTTCTTAGTCTGATGGTCCAGGCGACAAGATTTTCGATCAGTTTGGCGATTTGCTGTTGAGTTTTTTCATCTTTCAAATTGCCGTTTTCATCAAATTTTTCTTGTGCATGCGGAACAAAGACTTCTGGGCGATTGGTGGGATGCATGTTGAGGAACACGAAACTCTGGCGGAGATGATATTGCGCCCTCGCCGTGCCCAGCATGCCTGTCGACGCTCCCATCATGGTCACGGGTTTACCCTCAAAGGCGTTGTCAGTATAGGGTCTTGAAGCCCAGTCGATCGCGTTTTTGAGAACGCCTGGAATGGAATAGTTGTATTCAGGTGTAGCTATGAGTATCGCATCTGCTTCTTTGATTTTGGCTTTGAATTCCTTCACTTTCTGAGGAGGCTGTGCTTCCAAGTCTTGGTTGAATGGCGGTATCCCTTCGAGATCGAACGTCTCAATAATCACATTTTTCGGTGCTAGTTGAACAGCAGCCCGCAAAAGCGCCTTGTTTAACGAGTATCGTCTTAGGCTACCTGCAAAACCTAGGATTTTAATTTGTTCATCCATTGAAAATCTCGTCCTCTATTCTATCTCTAATGAACTGGGAAGAAAAGGTTAACGATTTGTCGCCTATTTGATGATGGCTTTCTTCTTGGATCTTTGAAAGCGCGCATAAAGAAAGGAGCTTCGCTATTTCTTGTCTGATTTCTCTAGGAGTCCTCTCATCTTCCGCAGCTCAGATAGCACTTCATTGCTTGTATCGCCCGCGGTCGGAGTAAACAATGGTTTGCCTCTCACTATGCGCAGTATGTTTTCTCTTGTTTCTGCGAAGTCTGAAACGTTGGTGATTGAGGCTTCAGAATGTGATCTGGTTCTTGTCTTAGGTCAAGTATTCGGAGGCTTCAATCTTGCTGGAGAAGATGATTCGAGCTGCAGTTCTTGGAGTTCATCCTGTTCCACAGGCGATCTATAGGGTTCCACTTTCCTTTTCTGCGCTTCTTCCTCCCTCTCTCCTGTGGCCTCCTTTTTCTGCCTTCAAAATACATATCCTTGAAGTATTCGCTCGCCACTATCATCGCTGCGTCAGTACCTGTAATATCGCGTGACGTCGTGAAGCCCAAACGACAGCTTGACAGTCTGCAGCTGACTTTACAATTTGGTAGAATGCTCGTGATGTTTCTTTCAGAAGGCTCGGTTTTCAGCATGTTTGTAACCTTGAGGTAAAACAAGCCACTACTAGGCAAAAGCAGAAACTGCAGTGACCTATCGGCGTGCCTTTCCTAGCGTATAAATTGTTTCCGGTATCTTATAAGGATGAGCCACCCAAGCTCGCGGGTAAGAACAAGAAGAGAACAGAATGATACTCCTAAAGTGTTTATGGTGGGGTCGCTGGGATTTGAACCCAGGACAAGTGGAGATGTCTCACGTTAACTAGTGCACGTTACCATCCATATACTGGGCAAATAGATTCGAAAATGAGGGATCACACTCTTGCCCCACCACTTTTATGACAGTCTAATTATACTGAATAGTGGTGGCTTTTCATAAACGTGAAGCAAGCTCTGTCTAAGCTACAAAGTTACTCAGAGGAACTTGGCCTCGACTTGTCTAACGCTGAAGACAGGTTCAAGTGGTTCTTGGCGTCGGTACTTTTTGCTAAGAGAATCTCAGCCGAAACTGCCAAACAGACTTATTTCTATTTTGAACAGGAGGAACTGGCAAGCCCAGATGCCATACTGGAAGCAGGGTGGGACCGCTTGGTGGAAGCTCTAGACTCTAGTGGTTACACCAGATACGACTTTTCCACAGCCACAAACCTTCTGGGAATCGCGAAAACACTGAAAGAAAAGTACGGCGACCTCGAAAGACTTCATGCAGAGTCTAGCAGCGCCACAGACTTGGAAAGCCGTCTGCAAGAGTTCAAAGGTGTTGGTCCTGTGGGTGTAAACATATTCCTAAGGGAACTGCGCGGAATCTGGAAAAAAGCAAAACCGAAGCCTTCTCTCATGGCTGTTGCAACAGCACGAAAAATTGGCCTTGACCCAAAGGACGTGGAGCGCTACGAATCCCAGCTTGTCCGGTTAAACCTTGAGTATTGCAAGAAACGCCGGAGCCTAGAATGCCCACTCAAAGATAACTGCCCAGACAGATAGCATACACCAGGCCAATGCCCACGTTTGAACCCTCACACAGGAGAGATCTCTTCCGCAGATCCTTCTTTTTCTTTACAAACAGATGTCCTATACTGATAGTCTGCGTTTTCCTTGACCAATAGAAGAAGGATGAAGTGTTTTCTCAGCAGGTTTGTCAGAAATGCTCATAGTAAGCTTATTTTGGCAATATAGGCTTTTGGTGGGGTCGCTGGGATTTGAACCCAGGATCGCCAACGCCCCAGGCTGGTATACTAAACCAATGTACCCAACACAGAACCAATCTACCCAACAGACTGAGACTGAATCGGTATACGATCCAAAGGAGATACAGACCAAATCTGAATCTCTAGCTATACGACGACCCCAACCCGAAGTAAGAAACCAACTTGAAATAGATAAAACTATCGAGAAAGCACGAATCGAAGGCAAAGCACAAAACACCCTTATAGGATTCAGACACCGACTCAGACAACTAAGCCGAATATGTGACCTAAACAACCCCGATGATGTGAAGAAAACAATAGGATACGCCAAACTCAGCAACTCATCAAAATGCTCATTCGCACTAGCATACGAATGGTACACAAAAGCAAACGGACTAACATGGCAAAAACCCCGTTTCAAATGGTCATTAACCCCCGTCAAGATACCAACCACGATTCAAGTAGAACGAATAATCAGTGCATCAACAGCCAAATACGCAACAATCTTCAACCTAATGAAAGAAATCGGAGTAGAAGGCGAAGAGCTGCACCAAACACACCGCGACCAATACGACAAAGCAAACTCAATAATCGCCATAAAAGGACTAAAAGGACACGACTCAAAGAACTACAAACTGCCGCCCTACCTCTCGCAAATGCTCGAAGTCTACCTACTCAAATACACAATAGATCACCCATTCCCAAGACCCAAATCAATGCAAGAAATGTGGCACTCAGCAAGAGACAAAGCCTCAACCGCACACAACGACCCTGAACTCAAGAAAATCCCAATGAAGGCACTACGCAACTATTCAGGCGTTCAAATCTACTTCAAATCCGAAAAATGCCCGATAACTGTAAAACGACACCTACGCCACAAAAAACTAGAAACAACAATGCACTACATAGAGCAAATAGACCTAGAAGGCTCTCCAGATTACGAGACACGAATAGCAACAACCGAACAGGACGTAATCCAATATAATAACGCGGGATACACCTATATCCAAACCATAGACGGAAACAAACACGTTTACAGAAAAAGGAAGTAAGAACCTTGAGAAAAGAACCTGAACCACTAACCGAACTCCTTTACCAAGAATTTCCCAACACAGACCCTATTGAAATAGAACGAATAACCAAAGTAGTCAAGAAATGGTTAGAGCAGAAACGAAAGTGGTATGAGAAAGCAGCCAAAAAAGTAGCTAAGGAACTAGGAGAGAAAGCCACACCTACCTACGTTACAAAAGCCTACCCCCATTGTGTAGATGACCTTCTACGAGAAATAGACCCACAAAAATACCCAATACACACCTAATGCAAACATCCGCCTTTTTTTTAAAAAAACACGTGGGCTATTTACCAAATTCGACGAGATAGACAGAATACACCTCTACCGAAAACGCAAATAACTCTCCTCCTTTCTCTATTAATTCATTTCACGAAGGAGGAGAACTGTGAATAGCAAAGATTTCTCATCGCCGAGAGAAGAGGCTTTGACCGTCGCCATGAACACAAGAAAGAGAATTCTTGAGGGCGAAGGAAAAGCAGTAGATGTCTTGCGAGCATGTTCAGTCATAGCGAATACCCTAACCAAAGCAGACGACCGAAAATGGATAACCAATGAGCTTGAAGGTTACAAACGTGGAGAAAAAGTCCCCCCATACCGCAATATCAAAGTATTCTTGAGAGACGTTACTTCAAACTTCGGTCAATACGAGTACACAGACGTGCAAGAAGATGCCCACTTTTTGTCATGTGCTCGTGAGAAAGGCGAGCCTCTTTATTATCAAAAGCAAAGACTAATCGAAGTCTTTGAATTCTCCATTGACATAACAACGATTGACAACATCCTAGCCAAAATTATTGACCGCTGTTTAGACTTCTTGAACAAGATAATAGCTGAGCTTCAATACGGAGGAATTGTAGAATATTTAATGGAAGGAATTAGACAAGAGACAGATCAGAAATTGACCATGCTAGATAGCAGAATAGCCGAGGAAACCCAATCGCTATTCACCAACTTGAATAGCACTAATCCAGCCGAGTGGAGCAAAGTAGGACACTCCTGCAGAAAAATATTCCAACTTCTTGCAGACAAAGTCTTTCCACCGCGCGACGAACCGTATACAACAAAGGATGAGAAAACCTTGGAAGTGGACGAGTCACATTTCATTAATCGCTTGTGTGCATTTCTAGACATGAAAGCCGAAAGCGCGGAGAGAAAATTCGTGACCTCCGAAATAGAATATTTTGAATCGTATTTTCGTCAAACAGTTACTTACTCTCAGATGGTTGAACACAACAAATCAGTTGAGAAATTCCATGCCAACATGCTGGCAATTCACACATATCTGGCATCAAGCGAAATTCTGAAATACGTGTAATCTAATTTGCGCGTGCGCTAACACAAGTGGCAACCACTCACGCACACAACATTTTCGGATATGACAGCCTCGCGGCTGTCCACATGACACGTTCCAATGTGTCGATACAGACCGCCATAACACCAAACTCACCCCCCATCGCCCAAACTCTCCCACACTTTTCACATTTAATAGCGCGCGCTAACTCTGATACACAAACCACATAACGCATGATGTCTAACCAAAATCTGAATAAGAAATTCCTGAGCTTTTTCCTTTTTCATAGCATGAAGGACACACAAGTTCTTTTGAGAAGATGTGTTTCTTTCTCCAATGTCCGTCTTTTCTACAAGTAATTTGTCCACATTTTGAACACCTAAATCCCTCCATCTCTTCTAGCGAACCGCCCTCACGTAACAATACACCACATGTATTGCAGACACAACGCCTCCAATCATCCTGATAACCTAGATTCAATATCTTGCCATTACTCTTTTGTACTGTTATCATAGAGTAAGGAGTTCGGACTAGTTTAAAATTTAGCTTAATCACTGGCAAATAGAGTAAATGCACTGCGTTAATTCGAATGTTCCTATCACTTATTCCACACTGTTTCGTGTATCTTCTGTTGCTGGTACGAGCTCTATACGAAATCGATTTGGAATGCAACTCTTTAATCCTTTTCAGAGCCTCTTCTCTTGGGTTCTCCACCTCATGCGATATTACAGGTATGTCAGAACCTTCAACCGTCTTCACGAACCCCTTAATCCTTTTTTTCAGAGCCTCTTCGCTTGCGTTCTTCGCTTCATATGACATTGCATGTAATCCAGAATTTTCAACAGTCTTAGAGAACTGGATTTCATTTCTTAACCCAAGAAAATCAGTAATGTCACGTCTCGGGAAGTTGAGCAAGATTCTTTCATGGTCAGCAGACTCTTGGTGGACCTGACCTACGGAAGTTCTGAAAATTTGGTTGACACTGTAATTCACTTCATAATACGATTGATAAGTGATTATTCTTTTGACATCGCTCACCAACTCTTTTGCAGATTTAGGTGCTGAAATTACAGTTGACTCTAGATATCTTCCCAATCCATCAACAGTTGAGTCAAGCGAAGGAACTGGAAACGTCCAAATCATCGGTTTCTCTTCTATATGACTCCTCTCGACTTCTTTCCTCCTATTCTCTTCACTATCAGCCTTCAAATGGTCAAGAAAAATGTTCTCAACCATGTCTGCCCCATATTTCGACCCAAAAATTTGAATTGCAGCAGGCAAGCTACTCAACTCATGCCTGAAATCTCGGTGCGAACCACCAGCTATTGAAGAAGGTTCATCCATCCACGAATGAATGTCATCACCACGAACACCATACCTTTTCAATGAATGGAGACAATGCTCTTCGTGTTCAGGCACAACATCACCAGCCTAATGACCTAACGCGCATCATCATCTCTTATTTTGCGCGCGCGCTATTAAGCCTAAATTGACCACATGGCTTGTAACGCAAAGCATGTCCAAAAGCGAAGCCACATAATCGCAATGCACACAAACACGTAAATACTTACAACGCACGCAAACAAGCGCGCGCGAACACGGCTTCACATACATACAAGAAATAGACGGAATCAAACTATACAGAAAACGCAAATAGCACGCGCTAGAGAAGCTTTTAGTGAACATTTATCTATTGTAAATATGCAGTCGTTCAGGCGCGCGCGCAGATAACGTAGGCCCAAAACACGTGTCGTTGGTAGAGTCATGGCGATCAAGTCTTTCTTTCTTTCTCTGAAACGAAAACTCAAAGCGTACTTTCTAATTCAGTTAATCTACTTTTTCGAGCACGACGCTCTCACACACCTGAAGACCAAGATGCCCATAGGACATCGAAACATACTGCAGAATCAGGTAGTGATCGCAATTCTTCTCACCGCTGCATTTCCTGCGCCCTTTATTATTGCAGGCGTCATTTTCTGGCTTATCATGACCATTCAGTTTTTCCTGATCTACGTTCTCGGAGTGTGGGCGTACTTCCTCGTGCTGGGCATCGTATGGCTTAAAATGACTGGATGGCATCCAGGCGGAAGCAGAGATTTGCGAGCTTGGTTTTAGTTCTCACCTAAAATGAGAAAAGGTTAGTACAAGACTCTACCCCCAAACCCAAACTCGTGAGCCTTCGGCTCACTCGCACGTTCCAGACGATAACGAAAGCAAAACCAGCCGTACAACAAGCATTTCGACCTGTCGTGCTCGCATGACGCTCGCGCTCCAAACGCGCCCTAAGCAAACCTGTGGATAAAACTTTACCCCCAAACCCAAAGCGCGCGCGAACCAGAAGAATCCATGATATTTATTATTGATTCATAAATAAATTATATCTTTAGTAGGTGCCACTGTCCTAAAGGTGAGTTGATTTGAGCAATGTATGGACCATTGAGGAACTTCGACAGACGGTATCGGGAGCGGTAGAGCAATACAAATGCCTAGAAGAGAAACGCAGACTACTGGAAAAGAAGGTCAAGATTCTGGAGGAAAAGGCACGCACGGAAAAGCTTGTTGTCGATAAAAATCTCCTTGTCCAAATTCTTGAAGAAGAGAACCGCACGCACGATGACACAGTCAAGGAACTGGAGGACAAAATAGCCAGGGTAGAACAGCAAATGAAGCCTTCCCTTCCATTTGAGGGCAGTACAACGCCGACTAGTTCTGAATCTGCACAAGAGATTTCTGACAATACTGACCAAGACGTCAGTGTAGACGTGCCGCTACAGCCCGAGGAAAGCACAGTTCAAGAGTTCCAAGAAGGATCAAAAAAGAAGAAACGCAGTTACTTCTAAATGCATACCTACTGGTCGTGTACGTAAAAATCAGAAAGCGCGCGCGCTAATGGTGCGCTCGCATGACGCTCGCGCTTCAACCCACAAAAACTCAAAAGCGCGCTTGTATCCGATGCAGGAGTAACAGAAACCTAAGGTGACTAATTTTATATAGGCAAAAAAGCAATGCGACATGGGATTGGTAATATGTCAGATGAACAAATCAAGTTCAGGCAGATTTCTGCCAAGCTTGTTGGAAGCAATGTTGTGTCTTTTCGTCTAGAAGATGAAACACTGGTAAAAATTTATGTTGAATTAGGGAGAGTTGGTGTTGCTATAGATAGAAAAAACCCAGATGGCACACCCATATACAATGTTAATGCCAATTTGAGGATGGATTTCGAAACAAAAGACAAGACATTCTATGCTCCAATACCACCAGTTCCAACGAAAGGCACAAGTGACAAAAAAGCCGATAAAAGCTATACAACCTGACCAGAAAAAACGTACTGCAGTTCACCAACTGAAAGCAGAGGTCGTTTACCTTTGTTCTTCAGTAGAAAATTCTAGAAGCCCAAGAAGCGCACTCTTCCTATGGCGCGCGCGCAGCAGCCATGTACGTCACAAAAAGAATCAGTTTGTGGAGTGAACCCCTTGAATGTAATGACTTTCCTTAGAACAAAATAAACTTGACATTCATCCAGCAGGTTTGCCTGTACAGAACTTGCTTGAATCTCGTGCCAGAGGAAGGCACGCTTATCACTATGGTTTTGTCTTCAGTCCGCCCCTTAGTTGGTAGCCGAAGTGAAAGCTTAAATTCTTCCAGGCACAACGAATGACTCGAGCCCGGAAATGACACTTGTCTCAGCAGAAAACCTTGCGAAGTCATATGGCCGAGTGAAGGCAGTTAACGGTGTGACTCTGAAGGTTGAGAATGATTCTATAACTGGTTTGATCGGCCCTAACGGCGCAGGCAAAACGACAACCATCAAAATGATTCTCGGACTACTAAGACCAGACAGCGGAACAGTCACAGTCTTCGGAGAAACTCCGTGGGACAACCCTCACATACGGACCTTGATCGGCGTCGTTTATGAAAAAGCCTTTTTTCCGTCTCATCAAGAATCACTAGACTATTTGGAAAGAGCCTGCAGAATCTTTGGAGTTCCAACGTCACGAGGACTAGAAGTCCTGAAGATAGTCAACTTAGAGGATGCGTATGACCGCCAAATAAGAGCTCTGTCGGCTGGCATGCTTCAAAAGTTCGCGATTGCCCACGCTCTCATTCATTCTCCACGATTGATCGTGGCAGACGAGATGACTGCCAACCTGGATCCTGAAGCCAGAAGCAGCCTCCTCGACTTGATTTTGCAGCTCCACAAAAGCGAAAACCTCACGTTTCTGTTATCTTCGCACATCCTTCCAGAACTTAGCCGAGTCTGTGATTCCGTAACCATAATGAACCAGGGAAAAGTGTGGGCTGCCGGAAAACTGACAGAACTCTACGAGAAATTTGCGGCAGGTGCAATCAGGGTTTCTACCGATAAACCACAGGAAATGGGCTTGGAGGTCCAGAAGTTACCTTACGTCGACAAGTGCGAAATCGACGTTCGTGGAGTACTTGTTAGAATAGATATCGAAAATGAGAACGAGTTCTACGAGACGGTCCCAAGATTAGCAACGAAGGTTGGGGCCAAGATTCAGGGAATAGAAACAGGAAGTTCTTCTCTTGAAGAATTGTACAAACTAGTCGTGAACCCAGAAAGGAAAGGAAGCTGAAATGATGTCGAAAAGAGAAAAGGGAAGGCCGTTCCTTGAAATCTTCGCTTCAGCCCTCAATGAAGACTACAGGTTTCCACTCCTCGAGATCTTCGCGTTCCTCTACGCCCTGGCCACCTTCGCCTTTGCGAGCTTTGCATCATCTGCAATCCAAAGCGGCGCGGGTCAAGGCGACACTGTCGCGTACACTTTGACGTCTTCCCTGCTGGGGTTTCCTCTTTTCATCTTCGTCATTCTAATTTTCAAGAACATAGCGTACGGCATCGGCAACGACATAGAGAAAGGAATTGTCCAAACGTATTTGTCATATCCACTGAAGAGACGTTCAATACTTACCGCGAAGCTGCTTTCTGCATTAGGCGTAGGCTTGCTTTTTTTTCTCAGTATTCAACTTATGGGACTATTCTCCCTTGCGCCTGATGTCGTTGGACCACACATCGGCACAGTGCTTCTGACATACGTGGCAAGCATGAGTTATCCTTTCTTGCTCGCAGGAATAATACTTCTGTTGGCACTGATTCTGAGAAGAGGCGGCTTAGCTCTCGTCGTAGGAATTGTTCTTTACTTTGCCGCAAGCATAGTTCAGAGCATACTCATGTTTCTAGCCTACGCCACGAATTCACCGATTGGACTCCAAATCCTCTCAGTCATCTCCCCCAGCACAGCGTTGGCAAGATACTACCAACTGGTTGGACTACCTACCGGCACCTGGCAGCCAAGCTTCACTGAGGTTCTATTATACATAGGTGGAAGTTACGTTATCGTGGCGTTTGTTTTTGCGTTGGCATATCTGTATTTCTCAAGGAGACTTAACTTATGACCCGACTCGTTGCCGTTTCATTCCGCATCGGCACGATCCTGATATCGATCAGTCTTGCCCTGTTTCTTGTTTCACTGATCCCTGCCAGTCAAGGCACTCAATCGAGCAATACGATTTCCTCGCCTCCTCATAGCTGGCAATCATACTACAGCATTGTCCTGTCTCCTCAACTTGGCCTTCACGTCAGCGCTAAAGGCAGCGGGGCATTCAAAGTGTATGTTCTGGAAGTTGCCGTAAACGAAATATACGACTGGATATTCCAGCACTACCCCGGGTTTGACTATTCAAACATCACACTGCTCGACGAGTTTCTCAATGCGCGTCCCACGATGATAGCCAGACAGGATCAGAATCAGAACCTGGGCATAGAGTACGATTTTATCCCCGCAAGCGTGACCAACGCAACGTTGGTCATCGCAAATCCAAGCATTGACTCACTGACGCTTAACCTTGAGGTTAGAACGATACGGCCCTTTGGTCCCTCATCTATTACTCTTCTGAGCGAAGTCACATTTGTCATAGGGGTGTTGCTGACATTACCTTGGCTCAGAAACCGGCTCGGATCAAGAAGACACAAAAAGGCACCACCAGGAAAACAATGAGGCTTCAAATCTGATGGCGCGCGCCATGTATTTTCTTACTGTGCCCATTGGCGTCAAGTATAGGGAAATGCCCCATTTTTAAGAATACTGGAAGAACGTTGATCTGTAACAAATTGAAACGCGCGTTTTTCTTGCACTGTCTTATGAAAATTCCTTTGGGCGAAACTTGTACAGCGGGTTACGGATAGTGTTCGCCGAAGTTCTTGGCTAACGTGATCACGTCAAATATATCGATTATATCGTCATGATTAATGTCAGCTGCAAAGTTCCATCTTGAGCTTTGCGGGTTTGACCCAAAAGCAGCAGCCAGGAGCAATGCGTCATGAATGTCGACTGTCCCGTCAGAGTTGATGTCACTCGGAAGATTTGTCTGCACCTTCGCGATCAGCCATATTCTGAGGGCTTGTGTAATGTCGAGTGAGATACCGCCTATGTTGGAAGACGTAGCGACATACTGTAAGCTTTGGTACAAGGGCACAATTGGACAATCGCTAACAGTCAAGTCTTGTATCTGTTGATACAAACTCTCTCGCACGCTTGTAGAGATGTTTCCCCTTGCCCACTCCACCAGTCGATCCATGACGGGGTTTTCATAATTGAGTTGCAGCCATGATCCACCAATGGAGTGCAAGAAGGGATACACGTAATCATCCGGGTCTATGTAATCTGGGTACCAGCCATAAATGAAGGCCTCCATAATTCCGGCTCGTCGAGCACTTCCCATTGCTGCCCACTCTAGGTTATGGAGGTTCACTGTTATGACTCCACTTGCTTCCATAGATGTCTTGAGCACTTGCGCTTGTTGCTGGCTCTGTGGGTAGTGACCAGAAGTCTCGTACCACAGCGTGAACGTGAATTTGTTGGTCTCATTAAATCCGTATGGTGCAAGCAGCTCCACTGTACGCGTGTAGTTAGGGTCCACGAGACTCTGAAATGAATCTGCATGCCCAAGCAAACCGTTCGGTATCAGGCTGAAGAGACTCTGTGCGCGGCCTTGAAAAGCAGTGTTCACGAGCGCCGTTCTGTTTACCGCCGAAGCCACAGCTTGACGGATGCTGGTCTCATTAAACGGCCAATACTCTTCCTGCAAGCAGAGATACTGTATGAAGGCACCGTTGCCTTCCCAAACGTGAAGACTCGGATCAGTATTCATAGAGCCGATTTCGCTTAGCCCAACTCTAGAGGCAACGTCAATCTCATGGCTCCGAACAGCCGAGGCAAGACCGGTCGAGTCCGCGTAAAACTTGATCGTGGCCTTCGTGTTTCTCTGATAGCCGGCGCCTGTATCCCAATAGGAGGGGTTTGCCACAAGAATCATCTCTGAATCTTTTCCTGCGACTCTGGTCCAGTTAGCGAGTCTATACGGTCCCAGACCCATCGGGTTGCTTGCCCGCGCATTTCCTTCGGTATAAAAAACGATGTCATTTGAACTCCACGAGGTTCCGTGCATCGAAGAATACCTCGGATCGACGATGTATGATGGTGGAAGGCCAAGAAGTGAAAGAAAAGGAGCAAAAGGCGTCTTGAGATAGAAATTCACGACAAATTCGCTAACAACCGTGACATTTTGAATGAAGTCAGAGTATCCGATGCCTGAGAATGGACCACTTGGGTCGGCAATTCCCATTCCTCGATCGAAAGTGTACTTGACGTGGCTGGCATTGAATTCTGTTCCGTCATCGTACACCACGCCTCGTCTCAGATTGAAGGCCCATATGAGCCCATCGGGCGAAATACTCCAAGAAGTTGCCAAAGCAGGCATTAACTCAAGGTCGCCTGTCGTTCCAAGACGATAACTAACTAAACCGGAACCCAAATTCCGAATTATCTCCCAGCCAAAATAGTCGAAGGCCAGAGCGGGATCGAGGCATGACTCTACGGAATCGCTTGTGCCCAGCGTCAGTGACCACTCAAGTTGGCCGCCGAAAGCTCTACTGGAGATTGGCGCACAAAGCGGTGCACTGAGAAGGAGAACTGCAAGAATAAAATAAACAAGCTTCATCATTAGCTTGCCCATAAAAAAGTAGCTTGAATAGCGATATAACTATTATGGAAAGATCCTCTAGGGCCCCTTAGTCAAACCCATGCCATCAGGTTTGAAGAACAAGGTCTCAGGGTCGTTTTCTAGCGTGCCGCTGCGCGCAATCTAGCAGTCTTATCTTTTTCCGAAGTTGCTTGACAAGATTATGGCATCATAGATGTCTACAACATAATCCTTATTGATGTCGGCTTGCGGATTCCATTTTGGGCTCGCAGGCGTGGAGCTGAAGGCCGCTGCCAATTGTATCGCGTCAAAAATGTCGATGACCCCATCCTTGTTAATATCTCCAAGCAGGGGCACGATGAGAGTTAAAACTGAAAGGTACGATGTCTCACCGAAGATCAGGTTGTGCATTGTGTCTGCGCCAACGGTGATGTTCTCCCAGTTCTCTGTCGTGTTTTTCCATTGAACGAGAAGCATGTTTTTCTCCTCGAGGCTGTTCAAACCACTGTCGCTGTACCGCAAGGTCATAGTGATTGAGCCAGAATAGTTCGCAGTTGTTTTCACGTCGTAGTAGGTGGGAGGCTTGCCCAGTAGCAGGAAGCTAAGAGGTGCCGGCTTCCCCGTTTGGGTCAAGTTTACGATAGTCACTCCGCCCGAGACAACGTTGGCAAACGTGAAAGATACTTGAGGCGAATACGTGACTGTCACGTTCTGACCGACATCTGTCCATGGACCCATCAACGGATAACGGTCAACATTGGTTACATCGATGACATACTGCAAGTCGCCTATCCCATCGCTGCCGGTCAAGTTCTGATAGAGCCCGCGGTAGACATCGGTTCCGTTGTAGGAGTTGCCCCACCAGTTTCCGCACGACGGGTAACCCTCATTCCAAACATTCAGCAAATCCGGACAAGGATCTACATTCCGCGAGTTGGCGGCAAAGCTGTTGTGAACGATGGTGTTGTTCTGTGAAGAACACAGACTTAGGCCGGCGCGAGTATTTCCACCCAAAAAGTTGCTACGAATACTATTGTTTATTGAGGCATGGAGCTCAACTCCATCACTGTTGTCCGTGATCTTGTTAGAGAGAAGCCCGTTGAACGTTGACGCTTGAAACAAAATGCCCACCAAATTTCCTGCAACGACATTCTCGACCAGATCAACGCCTGAGGACCTGTTGGCAACTATGCCATATTCGAAAGCTTCGACACGCATCCTTCGAACGGTCACGTTCACCCTGCCTTCAACTTGCACCCCGACGGAATTGATGCTTCCCAACCCTTGAATCGTGAATCCAGCTCCGTCAAGGACGACCCCATCCTTTTCAATCACAATCGCCTCATAATCGCTGCTGATGTTGCCAGTCAACGTGTAAAGGGTTCCGTTTCGCTGCAAGGGCGACGACGGAGGATCCACCGAACCATCTGCGCGAATGTACACGGTTCCGGTCCACCCAAAAACGGGCTTAACAATAATCGTCGGGACAACAGAACTCAAAACAAGAATCACAATCAACACTTCGACATGCGTTCTCGGCAAATGTCCTTCTCTCCGATACCTCTTAATGTTTAGTCAGCGCACGCACGAAATTATTGTTTATGGAATAATGTTCTATAACTAACCGTGAAGTCTTTCTCCCACATTTCATAAAAAACCAAAACAGAACAACTTAGAGAAGTCATATGAAAAGTAGACTAGTTCAACTAACACTCATAATCCTCCTAACCTTGAGCTTTGCGGCACGCACACCAACTGGACAACCGAGCTCATCACGACTCACACGTACGTGTCGGTAATAGATATGCATGGATCCGCGAGCCAGAACAGCAGTCTAATTCTGGTTCAGACCGAAACGATTCTCGAGATCCCACTGATGTTCTTTATTCCCTTTTTCGAGTTTGTTACCGTACTCGCAGCAACGTTGTTGAGGAGAAAACGTTTCGGTTAACCCTCTTCACATGCGAAATCTTGGAGGAACTGCAACAACCTTATATGCCTTCACACAAGTCATTGCCAAACAAGCATCAACTTCAAGTTAAAAAGAACAGAAGTTGACACCATGATAAAAGACCTAACGAAATTCTACTCCAAGAGCGCAACCAGCATGAAACGTTCCGAGATTCGCGAACTTCTGAAGGTCACGAGACAACCCGACATGATCTCTTTCGGCGGCGGTTTACCAGCAGGCGAAACGTTTCCAGTCAAAGATATAGAAGACATTTCCTGTAGCCTGCTACGCGAAAAAGGGGCACTGGCACTTCAGTACGGCCCGACTGAGGGAGAAATGCCGTTTCGAGAAGAAATAGCCAGATGGATGGCGCGGGAAAAACCAACGGTTAAGGCCGAAAACATTTTGGTCACTTCGGGATCGCAACAGGGGCTGGACATTCTGGGCAGGGTTTTCCTTGACCCGAAGGACATCGTAATCGTCGAATTGCCGACTTACATCGGCGGTCTTCAAGCTTTCGCAGCTTACAGGTGCAAACTAGTCGGAGTAACCCAGGACGAACAAGGGATGCGAACCGACCAGCTGGAAGCGGTTTTGGCAAAACTTGCAAGGAAGGGGAAAAAACCCAAATTCATCTACGTCGTCCCAGACTTCCAAAACCCGTCAGGCGTTACAATGTCTCTCGCAAGACGAAAGAAGCTTCTGGAATTCGCCTACAAGTATGAAGTGCCTGTTGTCGAAGACAGCCCATACCGCGACCTCAGGTTCACAGGCGAACCTGTTCCCCCAATCTACAGTCTAGACAAAGAGAACCAAGTCATCGTTCTAGGAACCTTTTCGAAGCTACTCTGCCCCGGCTTGCGCTTGGCGTGGATGATGGCTCCTGTTGAATGGATGGACAGAATGGTCGTGGCCAAACAAGCCATGGACCTGTGTTCTCCATCATACACGCAGCTCATAGTCGCCGAATTCATGAAACGAGGGCTGTTGCCTCCTCAGATTGAGAAAATACGAAAACTCTACGCAGGAAAACGCCAAGCAATGCTGGAAGCTTTGCAGAGCTACATGCCCAAAGGCGTAACATGGACAAGACCAGAAGGCGGATTGTTCCTCTGGGTTCGACTGCCGAAAAAGATGAGTGCAAACGCTCTTTTCCCAAAAGCAATTGAAAACAAAGTTGCTTATGTCATCGGGTCAGCGTTCCACTGCAACGGCAAAGGCCAGAATACGATGAGACTCAACTTCTCATACTCGTCATACCAACAGATAGACGAAGGTATCAGACGACTGGCAAAAATGGTCAAAGAAAACATGTGAAAGATCGGCGCAAACGATATCAGACAGACGTGTTTGTGCCGGGCTGACGGACCACAACTTCAAGCCGTGGAGGATAAGAGTTGTCCATCACCCAGTTCGTGTTCGTGGCTGAGAAATGTATCTCAACAAAATAACCGCGAAATCTGCCCTGGGTGGCTTCATCGGGAGAAAATGTCAATTCGAGCTCAGTGGTCTGGCCGCCGACCAGGTTCAATGGGAACGTTTTGACTGTATAATCGCTGTCGAACCAATTTGCGACGTCTTTCCTTACTTTGACCACCACTGAACCCGTGTATTCTTGCGTGACTTTTATAACGGCGTGCAGTTCCACTTCTACGCCAAGATAAATGTTCGTGACGCTCTGATTGTTTGCTTGCCAAAAGACCTGTTGCACCAAGGGAACTGATCTGTTTCGGTTTCCAAACATAGGTAGTATGACGAAGAGCGCGATCAGTATGAGAATGATAACAACGATTACTATGAAGACTTGACCTCTTCTAGCTTTCGAGCCCATATTTCTGCGAGCCTGTAACATTTCTAAGAAGATACGCAGAATAAAACCTTTCTTCTCTAACCTGGTTCTTCCTGTAAGAATGACTCGTTTCTCGAAGTGCCAAAATATGATTTGGATAAGACACTCGAATCTGTTGAACATTGTTCGACGGAAACATACAAGCTCAGGGTTCAGCAAAGATCAATCCGAGTGTTCGCTCTTTACCCTGTGAAACGGATCGCTGTCTTGGAGCCGATACTTCAATACTTGTCGGCGTGACTTGCAGAATTCGGCCGCAATTGGGACACTTTCCACCGATCTTGGCGATGACGCTCTCAAGATAAGTTTCACGCCTGTAACTCTTATCTCTGAGCACCGGCTTCGAATCTTGGTACAAAACCATTCTACACCGTTTGCAAAGAAAGATGAAGGCACAGATGTAGCAACCACCTGTCATGGGTTTTAGCAATGATTCGGGTTTGGTATACCTGGTATACCTAATAAGTCTATCTCTACCTAACACACCAAAAAGAAAATAAACACCAAGCATCCAACATATTTGACTGGAACGTCATGAAAACCCTCAAAATTTCAGAAGACATCCATCAGAAACTCACCGCATTGCTCGGAGAGTTGATGAGTCAAACAAGCAAGATGCAGACCTATCAAGACGCGATAAGCGCTCTGATCAACGAATCTGTCATACTTCCCCAAGAACTCATAACTCAAACGCAGAGCTTCATAGAGGAAAACAGACAGTTGGGCTATACCACGAAGGAAGAGTTCATCCGTGACGCCATCAGGTTCAGGCTATCGTGGCTGAAGAAAGAGTATGAATACATCGAAATGCCAAAGGAACAGTACGACACGCTTGGGGAAGCATTGAAGGAAATGAACACGCCTTACAGGAGCGTTGAAGATTTCATAGACACTCAAACAAAAGACGCGCTGCAAAAGTATGAAGAATGGAAAAAAGCAAACAGTCACAGACGACTGAGAAAAGAATGAAAAGAAACTGTCACTTGCACCTGTCAATCACGGTTTCCGCTTCCAATTGCCTCACCTGAGTCTTTATGAACTCTGTTACCTTTTCCTGGTTGTACCGCTTTTCTGCTTCTTGCTTCTTCAACTGTTCTCTGATAACGAAAAGAGCCTTACTCACGTCGAAAGGTTTCACAAGATAAGCGTCAGCGTTCCTGTTCACGGCCTCAATCGCATTATGAACCGTCGGGTACCCGGTAATTATGATCTTGCGCATCCTAGGGACAGTCTCTTTGATCCTGACGAGGAGCTCAGTTCCCTCCATGTCCAAAAGCCGGACGTCGATCAACGCGAGGTTGTAAAAATCCACGTTTGTCTTCAAGAGAGCCTCTTTTCCGCTCTCTGCGGTGTCAACGGAATAGCCCTCGTCTTCCAGTATCGTCGAAAGCGTTTTTCTTATGCTTTCATCGTCGTCGATAACAATGATTCTGACGGTTCTATCCAAATCTTCTCACCTCCCAACTTTTTACGTTCAATCGGAATAATCAGCGTAAATGTTGACCCCTCTCCAACCGTGCTTTCAACCGTTATCCTGCCTCCATGAGCTTCCACGATGCGTTTAGAGATAGCCAAGCCGAAACCCATTCCCTTGGCTTTCGAAGTAAACAGAGGCGTGAAAATCCTTTGCAGTATTTCGCCAGGCATGCCCATGCCAGTGTCGGCAAACGATATCTCCAAATTGCCGTCCGATTTTCTGCTTCTGATCGTCAACGTTCCGCCCTTGGGCATCGCATCGACAGCGTTCTTGATAACGTTCACAAAGGCACGCTTCACCTTTTCGACATCTACGCTAATAGGCGGCGCGTTCTTCGCCAAATCAACCACGCGAACCCTTCTCGGAATTCTCACAAGGGCCAAAGCTTCGCGAGTCAAATACAGAGGTGTCACGTCGGTCAAATCAAGCTTCATTTCTTTTGAATACTCCAAAAGATCGCTGATGATCTTGTTTGAATAGGCGATGTCCTTCCCGATGATCTCCAGCATCTCTTTGGTTTTACCATTCGCGGTAAGGTTTAGATGCGTTTTCAAGTAGTAAGCCGCGCCCGTAATGCCTGTGAGCGGGTTCCGCAGATCGTGCCCGATCATCGCGGCCAACTGTCCTATGGCAGCAAGCCGCTCGGACTTGAATACTTGCTGCTCCATCCTCTTGCGCTCAGTGACGTCTTTCGTGATCGCCACAAAGCCTATCGGTGTACCTGACGCGTCGCGCACGATGCTCATTGAGAGTTCGGCAGGAAATTCCCGACCGTCTCGGGTCACGAACGTGTACTCCAACGTCTTGACCTGCCCTGTTTCAAAAGTCTGCTTCATGTTCTCAAAAGCTTTCGAGTGATCCTTCTTGGCAATCAACTGGAACACACTTTTCCCAATGAGTTCCTCCCTTGAACAGTACCCGTGAATCTTCACGGTTTGCTCGTTGCATTCGATGATGTTGCCGTTTAAGTCAGTGGCCGTTATGGCGTCCGGAGAAGCAGCGAATATGCTCTTGAGTTTTTCCTCGCTTCTCTTCAACTCTGACGTCCGTTCGTCCACCATTTTCTCCAGATTCTGCGCGTACTCTTTCACTTGCTTTATCAGTCTCGCGTTCTCGATTGCAACAGCCGCTTGATGAGCGAAAAGCTCTAAAGGTGCAAGCGACTCCTTCGTCGGTCGTCTTCCGTCTTTCGGGTCGTCCATGCTCATTATGCCTACGGTCTGTCCGTCAGGAAGTTTCAACGGCACGTAGAGGAGGTCATCTGGGTCCCAGTCAACTGTCCCCTTTTTCGGTACCTTGCTGGAAAGGGCATATTTGAACTGGTCTTGAACCAGTGGGTCGCTCCATGGCAAGTAGTAGAATTCTCCAAGACGGTAGCTTTCGAACATGGAGCTTAGCCGTTTTTGCCATAAATCCCCCGATGATTGATGTTCTTTCAAGTACTGTTCTTCTTTGACCGTTAAACCAGCAGACACGAGGTCTATTGTGTTCAGGTTTTCGTCTCTCAAAGAAATGACAACCCGTCCCCAGCCTTGATCATGAACTGCTTCCGCGACTGTTTTGAGACGTTCTCGCAGGTCAGTGGTGCTTAACATAACCGCGGAACTTCGCATCAAACTCTCCATCTCTCTGGATATTCTTCGATACTTCTCTTCCTCTTCTCGGAGCACTATATCCATCTTCTTGCGGTCACTTGTGTCTCTCATGATCACGACTGCATGCCATTTGCCCCGAATCTGCAACGAGGAAATGGAGAGTTCCACCGGAAACTCGGTTCCATCTTTCTTTACGGCCGTATACTCGAGCACTCTTCCTTGAAGCGAGCTTCTGCCGTTCTTTAGAAGATTGAAAAACTGAGAATAATTGAAATTGAACCGCCCAGACGCAAGAAGCTTGAAAGCAGCTTCGCCTATCACATCTCCATTCTTATAACCGAACATTATTTCGGCCGCGTGATTCCAGTATGAGATTCTGCCTTTTTCGTCCATCAAGATTACAGCGTCCACCGTGGACGCGCTGATTGCACGGAACATCTCCTCCCTGTCTTGGAGTCTGAGCTCCGACCTTCTGCGAGCCTCTTCAATACCGATAGCGGAAGCCAACAGTTCTAGAAGCTTGATGTCGTCTTGGAGGAGGTCAAAATTCGTTTGATAGACCACGCAGAGGCTGCCCACGCGGTTTCCTCCGAACGTTACGGGAATGCCGAGATAGGTTCGCAGCTTGTAACGTGACACGTTCGGGTCGGTTACCGCATAACGAGTCTTGTGTAAGTCTTTGATTATGAGAACGGCATCAGTCTCCTGTTTGATAACATCATAACAAATGTGTCCGTCCGGTTTGTCCACGGCCTTGTAGTCGCGGGGAGTATTCCATCGCCCAGAAGAACAAAGCATTCCCTCGTCTAGACGATTGTAGATAGCGTATGTAGCGCCAAGCAATTCACCGCAGAGAGCAACAACAGAGTTGATATTCTCATTCGGTTCGGTTCTAAATGCCAGAAAGCAACGGTTCAACTTCTCTATCCGCTGCTGTGCTTTCATGCGCTCAGTAACATCGCGTACGATAACCGTGAAATACGCTTTTCCTCGCATCTTCCAAGCCGAGAACGACAACTCAGCAGGAAATTCTTCGCCGCTTTTCCTTTTTCCAAAGAGGTTTCTCGTTTTGCCCTTGCCAAGTCGGGCAGAACCCCACCATTTTTCCATGCCTTCAAGATGTTTTCCGAGGAACCTGGCAGGTATCAAGAGGCTAATCGGCTTTCCCAACAGCTCATCTACAGTGTATCCGAAGATTCTTTCAACGGCCCTGTTGGCAAAAGTGATCTTCCCTTTGGTGCCCATGGAAATTACTGCGTCGCCTGCAGCATTAGTAACTGAACGCAAACACTCTTCACTGTCATTAAGAGCCTGCATTGCATCGGCTAGTTCCGGAGATACCAAAGTGACACCTGTACCGAAGACCGCTAGAAAATAGCTTGAATCATAAGATTTAACGCGTATGAAGCACAACTCTTGATTCTGGGTGTACAGTTACCAGATTCGTTCGAAAAGAGGGACATTCACGAAAATGACTGAAAATATGGATTCAGCGTTCACGAGACCGCGCGCGTTCAGATAGAACATTCTTTCAAAATCGTTATCTGGAAGAAGAACGCTCAAGCATCTGAGGAAAGGGAGATGAACGTGAGAAGACTGACCTCGATGTTGACGACTGCAATTGCAGGCTTCGTGGCAATTATGACAATCGCAGGAGATCATGCGGCTTTCGCTGATGACGGAACACAGAGGGTTTTAATGCTTCTGATGAACCTGCCATACTTCTTGATCCTGGTAGTGGGGGCGGGTGTCATCGGTTCAATAACGTTCTTGTTCATTGTTGGTGCCGAAGTAATGAGGCGGAGAAGAAGAAAGTACAGTTGCATCCAACACTGAACTTGACAGAAACGAAACAGAGGTCCTGCAGCCAGCTCATTTGGAGGCAACGGGCAAAGGATAGAGTTCGCTGAGCTTGACTTTCTTAAACTTCTGGCCGACCTGAACGATCACGTAAGGGTTTCCGAACTCGCATATGAATTGGCGGCATTTTCCACATGGCGGAAGGACGTACCCGCCTTTTTTGTACGAGTAGGCAACTATCGTCTCGATTTTGTGTTCGCCCTCAGTGACCATAGTCCCGATCGCCGCATATTCGGCGCAGATGGAACAAGGAGCAGAGCATTCAATCTCGACGTTAACGCCCTCAAAAATCTTGCCACTTCGGGTACGCAACACGGAAGCAACAGAAGACCTCTTAGATTTTCTCTTGGCAATTAAATCCTTTGCCTTTTCGAGGAGTTCTAGGTCGGGCTTCTCAAGATCCAAGAATTGCATGACAACCAAAAATGCTTTGCATCCTAATCAGGCTTTGTCTGAGAAAAGCCACTGCTCCCATCATTTCTGGATGCGCGGGTCGTCTGGGACCGTTGCAATGCTACCATTGATCGTTCATGTAAGTCTTAAGAAGTCGCTTACCTCTTTCTTTGAGCGGAAATATGGAATGCAAACTTGTTTGGCTCAACCTTTTTAACATGAACAAAATATTCACTAAGCGTGATGCTAAACCCCAAAGACGTTGACTACAAGAAGCTTGGCTTCCAGGCAGGAATAGAAGTTCACCATCAGATTCGCTCTGAAAGGAAGCTTTTCTGCCGTTGCCCGCCGCTGTTGGAAAAGGACCCTCGAAACATGGACTACACGTTTTACAGGTATTTTCGACCCGTCCTCGGGGAAATGGGAGATTTCGACCCTGGAATGCTTGTGGAGTTCGAAAAAGGTTACAAAGTAATTTACCACGCCTGCGAGAGAAACACGTGCACGTATGAGATGGACGAGACGCCGCCGTTCTTTCCGGACATGGATGCAATCAAGAAAGGTTTCATCTTGGCCTTCTACTTCAACTGCTCAGCCCTCGCAGAGGAAGTCGTCGTAAACAGGAAGCAGTACCTTGACGGGTCAATAACCACGGGTTTCCAGCGAACGTTCATAATCGGCAGGGACGGTTGGGTGCCGGTGAACGGCAAGAAGGTACGAATTACCAATCTTCACGTCGAGGAAGACGCAGCCCGCAGAGTAGACTGGATAGAAACGTCCAGCAGAACGGTTCACTTTAATTTAGACCGGTTGGGCGTCCCCCTTACCGAAATCATAACTGATCATCGTGACGTTGAGTCGGCTGAAGACCTTGTTGAGCTTGCAAGACAGATAGGTCGAGTCCTCAGAGTGAGTCGAATCGGAAGAAGAGGAATTGGCGCCGCGAGGCAAGACGTAAACATTTCGATTGAAGGCGGAAACAGAGTTGAAGTGAAAGGAGTGCAGGACCTCCGCATCTTCGACAAGTTCTGTCGCCATGAGGCGCTCAGACAAAGGGCACTCATCGAAATCATGGAAGAAATGAAGAAGCGCGGAATCCAGAAGGACGATTTTAAGCATACTTACGTTGATGTGTCCCACGTTTTTCACTCTGGAAACGATTCCAAAGCCTTTGCAGCGCTATTCCCAAGGATGGATGGCATTTTCGGTTTAGAGGTTCAGCCGAACAAAGATTTTGGGGAAGATATCTTCGAGAAAAGCATGCTCATTACAGGAATACCCCGTGAAAATCACTTCCACAGCGACGAATTCAAAGCAAACGCAGTTAGAAAACGCTCTGAACATCCATGCAGACTGCCGATCGACGAAAAAGCATTCGATGAAATCTGCACGATCATATCTCCAACGTCCGACGATGCCTTCGTCGTGGTGGCTGGTCCGGAAAGAAAGGCAATGCACGCGATGAAGAAAATCGTGGAACGGGTGAAAATCGCCTTGGACGGCGTTCCACAGGAAACAAGGCGACTCTTGCCAAACGGAAACACGGAGTTTCTCAGGGTAATACACGGAAAAGAGCGGATCTATCCTGACACAGACACTCCTTCAATCGTCATCTCTCAGCGCATGGTAGAAGAGTGCAGAAAAACAGTTGGCAGACGTCCTTGGGAGATCTATGACGACTTGCATCGCAAGTACGGTCTCCGTCAACACCAGGTGGACCTGCTGATAAGAAGAGAAAGGGTTGAAATGTTTTACGACTACGTTGAGAAACTGAAGCTCAACAGTGGGGTTGTGTACCGCTTGTTGATTGAAATGCCTCGAAGCATGAAAAGAAGAGGTGTGAAAATCAGCGCCCGCGCGATAAACCAGGTTGCAGAAGGGCTCTCAAGACATCAGATAATACTCGAACAGGTCGATCAATTAGTTGGACTATTTGTCGAAAAACCGAACCTGACAATTGAAGAAGCACTGAAGGAGCTTCGAGTTCCACGATTAGGTGAAAACGAATTGGACACTTTGATTCAACTTGGACTGAAATCCTTTGATGTTTCAAAGGCTCGTTCAGACGAGAAATACAGAGAAGTCGTCGTGCGAAAGGTTGTTGGTGAAATACTAGAATCGGTGAAACGTTCCGTGCCTGGGAAAACGGTTGCCGAGAAAGTCGAAGACACGATTATGCAGGGCTGATTTGTATGGCAGAAACCGACACGCAAAAAGAAGAGAACATTCCTGAAGGATACCGTGGGGCGTTACGCGAGCGACTGGTCAGGGACAAGATACGCACTTGGAGCAAAGTGCGCGTGACCAAGGGAAACGCCGTCTATGAGGGTGTCTTGCTTCCCAGGAGTCAGCACACTTCAGATTTCTACGTTACCCTGAAGGTTGACACAGGCTATAACCTAGGCGTGTTTGTAGATGAGCATACGAAAATCAGCGAGACCGGGTACAAGAAAGGGCATTATCAGCTTCCACACATTGACAAAGAGTTTAAAAAGGAACTCCCAAGCGTCACTCTACTCGGCACAGGCGGTACAGTTGCGTCCCGTCTGGACTACAGGACTGGTGCTGTGCTTCCTGCCTTCACGCCAGAAGAACTTTTCTCGGCCGTGCCCGAGCTTATTTCCGTCGTTAACCTGACGCCGAAGACGCTGTATCAGATACTCAGTGAAAACTTTAGACCCGAATACTGGATCAAGACGGCTGAGGCAATAGCCAAGGAAATAGAAAGCGGAGTGAAAGGCGTTATCATCGGACACGGGACCGACACGATGTGCACAACCGGAGCTGCACTCTCGTATTTCCTTCGGAACCTACCCGTTCCTGTGGTGCTTGTAGGTAGCCAGCGAAGTTCTGACCGGCCATCTTCAGATGGCCCGCGAAACATACTTTATGCAGCTACTCTCGCCGGCTACCAAGATTTTGCAGAAGTCGTTGTTTGCATGCACGGAACCACGAGCGACAGTTACAACCTGATCCACCGCGCAACGCGTTGCCGCAAGATGCACTCCTCAAGAAGAGATACGTTCCGCACTTTGGACGACGTGCCTTTGGGCAAGATAGACGAATCTGGAGTGGAGTGGTTCAAGAAAGACGTTCGACGTCGAGGGTCTAAGGAAGACTTTTGTCTAGACACAAAAACCGACCAAAGAGTCGGAATGCTCTATTCCTACCCCGGGATGAATCCTGACATTCTTGATTCAATGGTCGACAAAGGCTACCATGGCATAGTCATCATCGGCACGGGTTTAGGCCACGTTGGAACTGACATGTTCCCTCCGCTGGAAAGATGCCAGGAAGAAGAAATCCCTGTCGTCATAGTCCCTGAACCGCTTTTTGGATACATACATCTGCGAGTCTACGAGACAGGTCGTGACATGCTGGCAAGAGGCGTCATTGAAGGCGAGAACATGCTTCCTTCAGCTGCCTACACCAAACTCATTTGGGTGCTCGGGCACACCCGAAACATCGATGAGGTGAAGACCCTCATGCAGACGAACATCGCCGGCGAAATCACTTCGAGGGAAGGACCCAGAGGGTTCATGCTACTCCAAGGAATAGAACCTGGCATCGATGACGTGCTCAAAAACCTCTGACCCTTTGGAAAAGAGGATGAAGACATCTATCATCCAGTAGGCCGTCTGGTCAAAAAAGAGAGAATTGTGTGTTGGGCATGTTAATCCACTATTCCACCTTGGACTTT